>ENA-OWPI01000399-OWPI01000399.1-marine-metagenome-genome-assembly--contig:-NODE-399-length-61045-cov-7.998294_pt1 | contig 61045 bp, 73 predicted proteins | sample MGYA00238138_ERZ651775 | MGnify/ENA primary metagenome ERZ651775 (study PRJEB26906, sample SAMN06265043) | marine metagenome | isolation source: Helgoland LTER site | place: Germany:Helgoland, sampling...
AATAACATTTGTTCCATGTCCGGTAGTAGATGATTTAGCAATACTTCTTACTGGCCTATATTCTGTTCCAGTATAATATTCAGTAATCCAAATTAATAAACCTGTAATAACTAAGCCAATAATTCCACATATGTATAAATTCATACCGTTAAAAGTTTTACCATTAACTGTATATTCGCTTGTAAATCCAATTACATAGTCTGTTACTGGATACAAGATAGCTAATGAAGCTACAGCAGATACAACAAAGCCTTTATATAAGGCGTTCATAACATTTTTACTTTTACCAAGTTTAACAAAAAATGTTCCTAATATTGATGTTAAAATACATGCTCCACCAATTGTTAAAGGGTAAATCATCATATTTAAATCACCAACAAAAAATATTGACGATAAAACCATAGTAGCAACAATAGTTACTGCGTATGTTTCAAATAAATCTGCAGCCATACCAGCACAATCACCAACATTGTCTCCAACGTTATCTGCAATTACAGCAGGATTTCTAGGATCATCTTCTGGAATTCCTGCTTCAACCTTACCTACTAAATCTGCACCAACATCAGCTCCTTTTGTAAAAATTCCACCACCTAATCTTGCAAAAATAGATATAAGTGAAGCACCAAAGCCAAGAGCAACTAATGCATTAACAATTTCTCTTTCCACAACACCAAATTTTAATAAAAAATAATAATAAACAGCAATTGATAATAAAGCTAGTCCTGCAACAAGCATTCCTGTAACAGCACCAGATTTAAACGCTACGGATAGGCCACTTGCTAAACCTTTTCTAGAGGCTTCAGCAGTTCTTACATTTGCCTCAACTGAAACAAGCATTCCAACATAACCAGCTATTCCAGATAAAGCTGCACCAATTAAATAACCTAAAGCAACTAAAGGACTAAATACAAAACCAATAATAACCAAAACAACAACACCAACCACAGCAATAGTTTTATATTGTCTAGCTAAGTATGCTTTAGCACCAATTTGGATTGCTGATGCAATTTCTTGCATTTTAGCATTTCCAGCACTTGAGCTTAGAATATTTTTACCAGTAAAATAACCGTAAACTATTGAAAGAAATCCTGCTGCAATTGTATAAAGTAAAATTGTTTCTACTGATGTGTTCATAATGCCTTTTGGTTGTTTAGTTGTTAAAATTTTATTGTTAAAGAGCGGACAATACAAAAAAAGCTGTAAAAGGCAATATTTAACTTATTAAAAAATATGAAAATATCCTTTATTTTTAAGGCTTATTTGCTTGTTTTTGTGATCGAAAATTGTCGATTTTTTACTGCTGGCTTTAATTGATCCAATTCTAGTAATCTTGACACCATAATTAGAGGATGCTTTTGAAATGATTCTTCTTTTACTCTTTGAGGCAGTAAATAACACCTGATAATCATCACCTTTTGAAATATAATTAATTTTAGCTAAATTTTTTAATTCTAATGTTTTTTTAAGATTACTAGAAATTGGAATATCTTTTAATTTAATCTGATAAGAAAGATTTTGAGTGTTAATCATCTTGTCTAGATCTGTCAAAAGACCATCTGAAATATCAATTGAAGTATTTGCAAAATTTTTAATCTTCTCAACTAACTTCAATTGAATATTGGGCATATAGTATTGATTAATAAAATATTTTTTTAATGGACCCTTACTAATCTTAATTTTATCTTTTAATAATAATAAACCCATATAACTGTCACCTAAATTTCCTGAAACATAGATATCATCATTAATTTTAGCTTTATTACGATACACTATCGTTTTAGAAAACCCGATAGATATTATAGTGAAACTTAATTTGCTTGAAAAAATTGTATCTCCACCACTTAAAAAAATCTTATATTTATTTTGTTCTTGATTAAGTGATTTTCTAATTTTTGATAAATTTGATTTAGAGAAACTTTTTTTATTACCTGAAGCAGAAATGAAATAATATTTTGGTTGAACACCCTTGCATATTAAATCTGAAATTGATGATCTTATTATTTTTTTAATAACTAAATCTGGTTTCTTAAAATTGATAAAATGACTACCTTCAGAATAAGTATCAACAGATATTACTAAGTTGTTTTTTTTATCAAAAAAAACATCGTCATTTAAATTCAAGGAACCTAGTGATTTTTTAGATAATTTTTGAAAATAATTTTTAATTAATTCAAACTCGTGCATCGTTATTTCTTATTTTTCTAGAAATTTTATCAAGAATTGCATTTAAATATTTTGTTTGTGAGTCCTCTAAAAAAAAATTTGATGCATCAAGATATTCTTTGATTATAATTTTAGTTGAAATTTTAGGTTTATATAAAAATTCAAATATAGCTGATTTTATAATTACTTGAAAAACTTTATCTAAATTATCTATTTCTAAATCATCACTTAGATGATTTTTTAACTCATCATTTATAACGTCATCCCTTTCAATAGTTCCAAGTACCACATCTTTTATAAATTTTTTAAATCTATGTTTTGAGAATTTGAGATCAGAGTCATCATTAAAAAAATTGCCATATAATTTTTGTATAATAATAACTCTAGGACTTTGATTGGGATTGTATGAAGTTTTCATAACTACTGAGATAAGACAGATATTGCAGCTTGTGCTGCTTCTCTACCTTTCTTCTTACGTGCAATAGCTTGCTTCATATTTAAACATGTAATAATCCCATTACCAATAGGTTTTTTGTTTTCAATAGACAATTTCATTATAGCGTCTGTTGTAGCTTGTGATATAAAATCAAAGTGAGGTGTTTGTCCTTTAATAACACATCCTAAGGCTATAAACGCGTCGTATTTTTTAATATTTTTACTTATTGTTACAGGAATTTCAAAAACACCAGGTACTTTTATGATCTTGATAGATGTGGACTTAGGTAATATGTCTTTAGCACTTTTAAGTAATCCTTTAGATATATCCTTATAGTAATCTGCAATAATTATTAAATATTTCTTATTCATTAGATTATTTCTTGTTTAGTAATCTTTATATCATAACCCTCTAAACCAATAACCTTTTTAGGAGATTTCGTAATTAATATCATATTTTTTATCTTCAAATCTTTGATAATTTGAGCTCCAATACCATAATTTCTAATAAGTTTATCGTTTCCCTTTTTATAAAAATCATTATTTTTATAGTCTTTTAGAGTTTGTGTTACAGATTTTAAATTAGTATCTTTTATAAAAACTAGAACACAATTAGGAAATTTTTTAAAGTAGTTTATTGTTTTATTAAATGAGTTAGGCAGCTTTTGACTAATCAAATAGTTTTTGACAACATTAGAGGAAATAACCCTAACCCTGGGTGTAATACTTTTTTTTATATTACCTTTGATTAAAGCAAAATGCTCTGAACCATCTAGTAAATTTTCATATATTCTAATTTTATACTTTTGATTTTTAACCATAATGTCAGATTGTTTTTTTAACCTAATTAATTTTTCTTTTTTAAGTCGATAAGCGATAAGATCTTCAATTTTACCTATCTTTAAATTATGTTTATTTGCAAAATTAAATAAATCGTGACCTTTAGCCATAGTGCCATCTTCATTCATTATTTCACAAATAACAGCTGAGTTATTTTTTTTTGCAAGTTTTGAAATATCAACTGAAGCTTCAGTATGGCCCGCTCTTACTAAAACCCCACCATCTTTTGCAATAATTGGAAAAACATGTCCAGGAGAGACAATTTCTCGTTTATTAACATTTTTTTTAGAGGCAATTTTTATTGTCTTGGCTCTATCTTTTGCAGAAATTCCTGTAGTAATTCCCTTTTTAGCTTCAATTGAAACTGTAAATGCAGTTTTATTTCTTGATTGATTTATAGGTGACATTAATGAAAGGTTTAATCTTTTAGCTTGAACTCTGTCCATGGCTAAACATATTAAACCTCGTCCATATTTAGCCATAAAATTTATGTTTTTTGCATTAGAATCTGAAGTTGAAATTATTAAATCACCCTCATTTTCTCTTTTCTCATCATCAACAAGAATGAACATGCCACCTTTTTTTGCAATATTGATAATATTTTCAATTGATGTGTAATTACTTTTTTTCATTAAAATAATTTTTAACGTATTTAGATAGAATATCTATCTCTATATTAACAAGACCATTTTTTTTTAATGAAGATAAATTTGTTAACTTAAAAGTGTGTGGAATAACCCATATCTGAAAACCCTTAAGTGTTTTTTTTGAAATAGTAAGTGAAATCCCATTTATGCAGATAGAAGCTTTCTCAATCAAATTTTTTCTTTCTTTTTTTGCTATTTCAAAATCAAATAAATATGATTTATCAATTTTATTAATATCCAAAATTTTTCCTAATGTATCAACATGACCTTGACATATATGACCAGATATTTTTTGACCATACTTTAAAGGAAGCTCAAGGTTGATCTTATCTTTCACCTTCAAATACCTAAACTTGGATCTTTCAATCGTTTCTTTGGAAAGATAAAATTCCATGACACCTTGTTTAAGACTTATCAATGTCAAACAAACTCCATCACAGGCAACAGAAACTCCAATATCTTTTTTAGATAATTTTAAATTTGATTTTACAAATATATTAATACCTTTGGGTCTTTTTTTTATATTTTTAACAATCCCTTGGTTAAATATTATTCCATTAAACATATTATTTTTTATAAAGAGTAATTAAGTCTTTTCCAATATTAGTATTAATCTTGTATTTAGTTTTATAGTTTTCTGATAAATCTTTAAAGTGTTTAAACTCCTTATGCTCGACAAATTTAGATAAAATTTTTGGACTTTTAAATAAGTAAAATTGATTAAATAGTTTCTTTTTAAGAGCATTTTTTGTTAATTCATTTCCACCTTCAATAAGTAAATTTCTGCATCCCATGTTAAAAAGTTTTTTAAAAATTATTTTTAAATCAAAATTATTATCATTGTCTAATTTAGATTTAACAAGTGTAATACCTTTTTTTTTAAATAATAAAATTTTTTCTTTATCAGCATTACTATAAAAAAATATTGTGTTAATCTTGTTTGATGTTTTAAAGATGTAAGATGAAGTTTTTGTTCTTAATTTATTGTCTAATATGATTCTTTTGGGTGAAAAATTACCTAAACTCGATAATCTACAATTTAATTTTGGATTATCTTTATTTAAAGTTTTATATGAAATTAACAATGAGTCATTTTTATATCTTAAAAAATGGGTAATTTTATCAGAATGAACATCAGTAATTCTTTTAACATTTTTGCAATAAATCAAATTGTTTTTTGATAAAGCAATTTTTCCAGTAACATAAGGCATTTTATTTTTTTTGTTGAAGAAGTAAGATTCATAAAAATTTTTTATTTCTTTTTTAAGTAAACCTTTTTTTATATTAATTTTTTTTTTTTTTAAAATTTTAAAACTTTTACCTCTAACTTTTTTATCTATATCATCGATAGAATAAATAACTTCAGCAATCTTATTTTTTGTAATGATGTTTGTACAAGGTGGTGTTTTTCCGTAATGATTGCATGGTTCTAATGTTACATACATTTTTGTATTTTTTAAATTTTCATACGAATTTTTTATTGCATTAAATTCTGCATGCGGTCTGCCACCAATACCAGTTTGACCTATAGATATTATTTCATCATTTTTAACAATTACGCAACCTACAGATGGATTTTCACCTGTTAATCCATGACGCGCTCTTGCTAAATTCAAAGCAAGACTCATATATTTATTGTCTTTTTTGGTGAATTTATCTTTTTTTGTAGACATCTATTTTGTCCACGAATTGTATAAAATCTTTTTCTTCTCTAAAGTTTCTGTAAACAGATGCAAATCTAACATAAGCTACTGGATCAAGTTCTTTTAGCCCTTCCATAACCAATGTTCCAATTGTACTTGTTGAAATTTCACTTTGTCCAAGCTCCTCTAATGATCTTGTTATTTTACTAATAAATTTTTCCGCAGTTTCAGTATCAATAGGCCTTTTCTTTAATGAAATATAAATAGATTTAGATAATTTATCTCTATCAAAAGTAGATTTTCTACCATTTTTTTTAACTACCATTATTTCTCTAAACTGAACTCTTTCGAAAGTTGTAAATCTTGCGCCACATACACATAATCTTCTTCTTCTAATTGCTGTACCATCTTCTGTTGGCCTTGAGTCTACAACAGACGTTTCACCTTTTTTGCAAATAGAACAGATCATTTATTATAAATTTTTATAAATTGGAAAAGCTGCTGTTAGATTAATAACTTCTTTCCTAACTTCTTCTTCAACTTTGGAATTATCATTAGGATTTTCTGACAAACCTTTAACAACTTTTGTAATTAATTCTCCAACTTTTTTAAATTCATTTAAACCAAATCCTCTTGTTGTAGCAGCTTGAGTGCCCAATCTTATACCTGATGTAATCATTGGTTTTTCTGTATCAAAAGGTATTCCATTTTTATTACAAGTGATATTCGCTCTAGAAAGACTTTCTGCTGCAGCATTTCCCTTAACATTATAAGGTCTTAAATCAACTAACATTAAATGAGTATCAGTGCCATCAGAGTAAATTTTAAAACCATTGTTTTTTAAAGTCTCAGATAAAATCTTAGCATTTGCTAAAACTGATTTTATGTACTCTTGAAAATCAGGTCTTAGAGCCTCTAAAAAACCTGCTGCTTTGGCTGCTATAACGTGCATCAAAGGTCCACCTTGATAACCAGGAAAAACTGCTGTGTTAAATTTTTTCGATAACTCTTCATGATTGGTTAAAATAATACCACCTCTTGCACTTCTGAAAACTTTATGTGTTGTAGAAGTAACAACATGTGCATGATCGCAAGGGTTGGGGTATCCTTTTCCAGCAACTAATCCAGAAAAATGAGCCATATCAACCATTAAGTATGCTCCAACTTTATCGGCAATTTCTCTAAAACGTTTAAAATCAATTACTCTTGAATAAGCACTTCCACCAGCAATAATTAATTTTGGTTTATGTTCTAAAGCAAGTTTTTCAACATTATCATAATCTATAAGTTCAGATTCTTTATCAACATCATAGCTGATTGCATTAAACCATTTCCCTGACATTGAGATTTTTAGACCATGCGTTATATGTCCACCTGAGTTTAAACTCATACCTAAAAATGTATCTCCAGGATTTAATAATGCTAAAAATACTGCTCCATTTGCTTGCGCACCAGAATGTGGTTGAGCATTAGCGAACTTACAATTAAATAATTTTTTTAAACGATCAATAGCTAGATTTTCAGCAACATCCACATGTTCACATCCATTATAATATCTTTTTCCAGGATAACCTTCTGCATACTTATTAGTTAGAACTGAACCCTGTGCTTCTAATACTGCTTGAGAAACAATGTTTTCTGATGCAATCAATTCTATATGTTGTTGTTGTCTAATTAATTCATCATTGATTGCCTTATGTAATTCTGGATCTACTTTTGATAAACTATCTTCAAAAAAACTTTTATATTTATCATTTAAATAATTATTTTCACTAGACATAACTAAATTTTTTTTATCCTTTTTGTGTGTCTTCCACCTTCAAACTTTGTTTTTAAAAAAACACTTATACATTTTAAAGCATTATTTTTTGTTAAAAGCCTAGATCCCAATGTAATGATATTTGCATCATTATGCAATCTCGATAATTTTGCAGATTTAACATTAAAACATTGAGCTGCACGTATATTTTTATGTCTATTTGCAGTTATATTCATTCCGATCCCTGAACCACAAACAAGTATGCCCACATGATTATTATTAATCTTAACTTTTTTAGCAACTTTATGAGCATAATCTGGATAATCAACCCTATCAGTATTAAAAGGACCTAAGTCTATATATTTAATCTTTTTTTTGCCTAGAAGAAGTTTGATAGATTCTTTTAATTTATACCCTGCATGGTCGGATGATAAAAATATTTTTTTCAAGCTAATTAAATTTATGGTCTAAAACACAGGCAACTAAGTGGATTCTATTTTCTTCTCCACCGTTAAAAGCATTATGATATTTTGTATTGTTAGTTATCCAAACTGAACCATCCGCAGGTAAATGTTTTGCAACGTTATCAACAACCATTATTGAACCAGGATTAGTTATGATTGGTATGTGTAACCTAGGTTCAGGATCTCTGTGCCAACTTAAAGTTGACCTAGGTTGTTTTAATAAAATTCTAACTCTACCCAACTTATATCTTGAAGAAAGAATATCAAATACTTCCTTAAAATAAGTGTTTTTATAATCTTCAATAAATTCTGAGTAGGCTGACTCATCAATACTCACATCTCTAATAACTTCTTTTCCTGTAGAGTTTGGTTTTGTCCAAAAAACTCCCCTTGCTTTATGGCCTTTAATTGAATCTGGATCACCAGGAATTTGTGTTAATGAAATAGCACCAAAATTAGAAATTCCTTCTGGACCATCAAAATTTTTAATCTTTAAAATCTCGTGGTAAGCTTTTTTGAGTTTATTTATATCAAACTTGAGGTCTTGTTTTTGAAAATCACTAAAATCTAATTTCATATAAATTGTTTATTACCTATTTTAAGATATATTTGTATAATACATTTGTCGCATTTTATAAATAGTTTAAAAAAATGATAACAGGAAATTACCCAAATTTGAGACTTAGACGCAGTCGAAAGAATGATTGGTCAAGAAGATTAATTCAAGAAAATAGCCTTTCAACAAGCGATTTTATATTACCGATATTCTTAATTGATGGAAAAAATAAAAAACAATCAATTAAAACAATGCCTGATGTTTATAGATATACAGTGGATAAACTTGGAATTATTCTAGATAAAGCAATCAAAAATAAAATACCTATGGTTGCATTATTTCCGCATACAAGATCGAATATTAAAAATGATATAGGCTCAGAAGCTTTGAATGAAGATAATCTTGTATGTAAAGCCATTCAGTATATTAAAAAAAAATACAAAAATGAAATTGGGATCATGTGTGATGTTGCTTTAGATCCTTACACTTCTCATGGTCACGATGGATTGCTAAAATCTGGTTATGTTTTAAATGATGAAACAATACAAATTTTAGTTAAACAATCATTAGTACAAGCTCAAATGGGATGTGATGTACTTGCTCCATCTGACATGATGGATGGAAGAATAGGAAAAATTAGGAAATCTTTAGATAAAGAAGGCTATGAGATGGTTCAAATACTTTCATATGCTGTAAAATATGCTTCAAGCTTTTATGGACCATTTAGAGATGCAGTTGGATCAAAAGGTTTACTTAAAGGTAATAAAAAAAATTATCAAATGGATTTTAGAAATAGTAATGAAGCCTTAAGAGAAGTTTCACTTGATATCAAAGAAGGAGCAGATATGGTTATGGTTAAGCCTGGTATGCCCTATTTAGATATAATTAAATTAGTAAAAGACAATTTTAAAATACCAGTTTTTGCCTATCAAGTATCTGGTGAATATAGTCTTTTGAGTAATGGAATTAATAAAAAGTTAATTGATAAAAGTTCTATTATAGAAAGTTTAATATCTTTTAAAAGAGCTGGCGCCAACGCTATAGTGAGTTACTATGCAGATAGAATTAACCAACTTATCGAATAAACTATTTTAAAGAATTTAAAAAAACTAGTCGTGAGCTTGGATAGCTAATGTTATTTGGCCGTAAAATACTTTTTTCAAGATAGTCACTTACTAATTTAAAACCTTTTAATAATGTTTTTATATCTATTTTTTCATTATTATCTTCAATTAAAAAATTCGGAACTATTTTCTTTTCTTTAGAAGAGCTTACATAATAACTGGTCTCATTATTTATAATTTCACTAGTAACAATATTTTTAAGTTCTAGATCGTAACCAACTAATCTTAATATTTCTAATTCCCAAAAAATATATTTTTTAATCCATGTATCAAAATCCAATATTTTAAAAAAATCATCTATTAAATTAAAAATTTCTTTATTTGTTTGTGCCTCAGCTGTAAGAAGTTTTACTAAGTGCATGGCAGATGCTATACATGATAATTTCTGATTATGATCAAAATAAAGTGGTGTGAGAGCTTTTAAAATTTCTATTTTAAAATAACCGATTCTGTTAACATTTCTTGAATTATAATTAACATAAATTTTATTACCAACCTGAAGATAATTTTTAATCTTTTTTGATGTTCCTCCAAATATAATACCAGAAATTTTACCATGTTTTTCTGTATAAACTTCTGCAATTATAGAATTTTCATTATATTTATTTTTAGAAAGTAAAAATCCAGTATCATCCCAGTTCATTTTTTAATTACACTTTCTAAACATAAATTTGCAGCATTTTGTTCTGCATCTTTTTTGGAACTTCCATTACCAGTAAAAAATTTAGTATTTTTTATTTTAACCGCAACCTTAAATAATGGTTTATGTCTCGGGCCTGTATTTGAGATTAGTTTGTAAGTAGGTAACTTTTTGAAAATTTTTAAAGAGTATTCTTGTAATTTTGTTTTAGCATCAATTTGAGTGACTACACTTGCTAAAATATGTTCACTCCATTGATTTAAAATGAATTTTTCTGTAACATTAAATCCCTGATCCAAGTAAAGAGCTCCTATTAAAGCCTCTAAACAATCTGCAATAACCTTGTCCTCAATTTTAATTTTTTTATTTTTAGGATTAGAAACTAATATATATTTTTCTAAGTCTATTTTTTTTGCAATTTCCAAACATTTTTTTTTATTAACTAAAGATGCAAATTTCTTATCAAGTATACCTTCTTTTTCTTTTGGATAAATTTCTAATAATTTTTTTGCAATAATAAGTCCTAAAACTCTATCACCTAAAAATTCAATTTTTTCATTATTATCTTTTGAGTCAAAACTTTTATGTGTAAGGCTCTTTATTAAAATATTTTGGTCTTTAAATTTTAATTTAATTTTTTTCTCTAAAACTGATGGATTTATTTTCATTAAACAATTTTTTTAAAAAATCTGTTGAATCTTATAGTTTTATGCCATTTCCAAAATGCAAAAATGCTTCCAATTCTAAAATCAGATGAAAAAAAAATAAATTGAGCTTTTCCAACTAAATTATCTTTATGTACATATCCAACACTTGTCAAATATCTGCTATCTTTAGAGCAGTCTCTGTTATCTCCTAAAAAAAAGAAATGATCTTTTGGTACAATAAATTTATCAGAATTTTGGAAACTATAATTTTTTAAATAAACTGATTTATAAATTTTACCATTAGATAGTTTTTCTGTAAATGATTTCACTTCTATTTTTTTTCCACAATATACGACGTCAGATTTTGAAATTAATGATTTTAAAACTTGGTTATTATTAATATGCAAATCACCATCAATAAATTGGATTTCATCTCCTGGTAAACCTATCAATCTTTTAATGTAATCAGTTCTGTTATCTGCTGGGGTTTTAAAAACAACAATATCACCTAACTCAGGTTTACTATAAAACTTTCTTCCGTCAAAAATTGAAGGACTGAAAGGAAAAGAATGTTTACTATAGCCATAACTATATTTAGTCACAAATAATCTATCACCAATTAACAAATTAGGCTCCATAGATGATGAGGGAATATAAAATGGTTGTAAAAAAAGAGACCTAATTAATATGGCAATTACCATTGCATAAAAAATAGTTTTAAAATTTTCTATTATAAAATTTTTATTAATTTTCATTTTTTTTGAAATAAAACATATGCAATTGAATATTTTTTTTCATCAGAAATAGATAGAAGAAAATCAAATTTTGTAATTTTAAATTTTTTTTTTATTAATTTTTTTATTTTATCCGTAATAACAAATATTGGTTTTCCTAATTTATCATTTTTTATTGATAAATCACTAAAATTAAGATTTTCTCTAAATCCTGTACCTATAGATTTTGAAAACGCTTCTTTAGCAGCAAATCTATTTGAGTAAAAAGATATTTTATCCTTTTTATTTTTTGCCAATAAAATTTCAGAATCAGTAAATATTCTTTTGATAAAAAGTTTGTTTGTAAGAGATTTCTTTATTCGATTTTTTTCAACAATATCCACTCCGATACCTAGTATTTGCATAATTATTATTTGATAATCTTTTTAAATGTTTTTATTGTTTTATCTAAACCATAAAATATTGACTCTCCTATTATGAAGTGGCCAATGTTAAATTCTTCAATTTGTTTTATTTTTTTTAAAATCTTTGTCGTTTTATAATCTAAACCATGACCAGCGTGTACTTCCAATCCAATTAAGGAAGCTAGTTTGCAACATTTTTTAATCATAACCAGTTCACGGTAAAAATTTTTATTTGCTTTCACTAAATTGGAAATTTTTCCAGTATGAAGTTCTATACAATCTGTATCTAATTTCTTAGCTAATTTTATATCTTTTATTGTTGGGTTTACAAATAAACTTGTTCTAATATTTTTTTTTTTGAATTGAGAAATTATTTTTTTTATCTTATTTTTATTTTTTGACAGGTTCAAACCACCTTCTGTCGTAATTTCTTTTCTATTTTCAGGAACTAAACATATGAAATTTGGTTGATTTCTTAAGGCAATTTTTAAAATCTTTGAATTTAATGATATTTCCAAATTAACTAGTATTTTTTTTTCTTTACATATCTTAAATACATCACTGTCTTTAATATGTCTTCTGTCTTCTCTTAAATGAATAGTTACAGAATTTGCACCAGAATTTATCACTTTCTTAGCTGCCAATAGTGGATCTGGGTGCGTTGATCCTCTTGCATTTCTAATTGTTGCTATATGATCAATATTTATACCTAATCTCGTCATTTAATAAATCTACTTCCAGGAGTGGTGATGGGTATAGATCTTAATAGCTTTGGTAGTTTATTTTTTTTGTAGGTAGGAACCTCAATTTTCATATGTGAAATAATTTTTTTTTTAATTTTTAAAGTTTTATTTGTAGATCTATCAATTATTGATGCAAATCCAATTAATTTTGCTTTTGATTTTGTTACCAATTTAACACATTCCATACTTGATTTTCCCGTAGTTATTACATCTTCCATAATTAAAACTTTAGACCCTTTTTTAATATGAAAACCACGCCTTAATATAAATTTTCCATTTACTCTTTCACAAAAAATAGTTTCTTTTTTAAGAAGTCTACCAATCTCATAACCTATAATAATTCCCCCCATTGCAGGAGCTAAAATTAAATCTATTGATTTAAAGTTTTTTTTAATCTTATTTGCTAATGACTTGCAAATTTTATCAGCTAGATGAGGGTGACTTAGTAGTTTAGCACATTGAATATATTTAGACGAATGCAAGCCAGAAGATAATACAAAATGCCCTTCTAATAGTGCGTTAGTTTTTTTTAAAATATTTAAAGATTTTTTGTGTGAAAGCATTTCTTTTTTCCTCATGTCTGATGATTTTAAATTTTATATCTTTTTGTTTTAACTCACTTATAAAATTTGTAAAGTTTTTCAAATCTCTGATTATTAAATTAAATCTAAAATTTATATACTCACTAGTTTTTTCTTTCATTTCAACGTTTGAAATGTTTAATTTATGTAATCCTAAAGATGTAGTGACTTCGCCTAATTTACCTGGTTTATCAGGGAGTGAAATCCATAATGTTGTATTATACTTTTTAACTCTCTCTTCTTTTTGTTCACCTTTGAGATGCCAATATCTTCTAATTGCTGCTCTTGCTTTGCCTGTTTTTGTAATAGGTATCCAATGTAAGGATGGTGATTTATTTTTTGATGTTATAACTTCAACTACATCACCATTATGAAGGATGCTTTGTAGCTCCTTGTTATTACCATTTATTTTACAGCCAATAGCATTATCACCTATTTTAGTGTGAACAGCATAAGCAAAATCTATAGGAGTTGCATCCTTAGGTAATTTAATTACTGAACCTTTTGGTGTAAAACAAAATACATTTTCTTGAAACATTTGAAGTTTTGTATATTCAAATGAGTGTTCAGGGTTCTCATCTTTGTCGATAATTTCAACTAGATCTGCCAACCAATCATATTCCTTCCATGTTAATGAATTAAATTTTTCTGATGATTTATATTTCCAATGCGATGCGATCCCTCTCTCAGCAAAATCATGCATGGCTGAGGTTCTGATTTGTATTTCAATAGGTCTTTTATTGGGACCAATGACAGCAGTATGTAGAGATTGGTACTTGTTTATTTTTGGTGAAGAAATATAATCTTTAAATCGACCTGGTATGCAATTCCATTGCTTATGAAATACACCTAAAGCTTTATAACAATCTTCTGTACTTTTTAGTATTACCCTAAAACCAATTATATCAGTTATTTGCTCAAGAGAAATTCTTTTTTTTTGTACTTTCCTCCAGATTGAGAACGGTGTTTTTTCTCTTCCAATGATTTCTGCATTAATTTTATATTCATTCAATAGTTCACTAATTTGTAATGATATTGAGTTAAAACTATTAACTTTGTCTTCTTTAATTTCATCCAGTCTTTTTTTAATTAATTCTCTACCCTTATTATTTAAGACTTTAAATGATAGATCTTCAAGTTCATCTCTAATACGATGCATTCCCATTCTGTCGGCTAAAGGTGCATAAATTTCCATAGTTTCTTTTGCAATCCGTTCTTTTTTTTCAATCTTAAGTATCGCATCAATAGTCCGCATATTATGAAGGCGATCAGCAATCTTAACTAGTAAAACTCTTATATCTTTTGATGTTGCTAAGATTAATTTTCTAAAATTTTCTGCTTTTGAATTTGAAAGAGCTTGATTTTCAAAGACAGATATTTTTGTAACACCATTAACTAAATCAGCAACTTCTTGACCAAATTCATTTTTAATTGTTTCATAAGTCGCATGAGTATCTTCAATAGTATCGTGTAAAAGACCAGTCGCAATTGTTGCGCTATCTAATTTTAATTCTGTTAAAATATTTGCTACAGCTATAGGGTGGTTAGAATATGGGTCACCTGAATGTCTTTTTTGATTTTTATGAGCCTTAATTGCAAAATCGTATGCTTTATTTAATTTTTCTGGATTTACAAATTTATTGTATAATTTTACTTTATTTATTAATTCTTCAGAATTAAGCATTATTAATTATAACATTAATTTATATCTCTTTAATAGATTTTAAGTCTTTTATCGGTAAAGCATTAATCAAATTTACAATACTTTTCTCAGTTTTTGGGTGTTTCCAAGATTTATCAATTTGATATAGGGGCAAAAGAACAAAATTTCTATCAACCATTCTTGGATGTGGTATCAGTAGTTTATTTTCTAAATTCAGTACATTGTGATTATAGTCAATAATATCAATATCGCATTTTCTAGGTGAATTTTTTTTAGACTTTACTCTTCCTAATTTTTTTTCAACTAATTTACATATTTCTAATAATTTTAAAGCACCACAATATACTTCAGCTTTAATCACAATATTTATAAAGTCGGGTTTAGATGGGTCTGGCCATGACTCAGACTCAAAATTATTTGAACATTTTAAAATTTTAACATTATGTGTTTTGAGTTCTAACTTTGCTTTATCAATATTTTGTATCTTATTTCCTAAATTAGAACCTATAGCTAAATAAACTAATTTAGCTTGATTTTCTGATGAATCTTGCTTTGTCACGATTCCAATCTCTATTTTTTTTTGTAGCTCTTTTGTCAAATTGTTTTTTTCCTTTTGCAACAGCAATCTCTATTTTTGCTTTACCTTTTTTTAAATACATTTTGGTTGGAACCAACGTAAAACCATCTCTTTGCATTTTACCAATCAATTTATTTATCTCTTTTTTATTCAATAAAAGTTTTCTTTCGTCCATTGGGCTATGACTAGAGTAACTTGCTTGTTTATAAGCTGCTATGTGAGAATTAATCAAAACAATTTCTCCATTTTTTTCAACAGCATAAGAGTCTGCGATATTAACTTTTCCTTCTCTAATTGATTTAATTTCAGAACCTTTAAGCACAAGTCCTGCTTCAATTAAATCTTCAAAAAAATAATTAAAACTTGCTTTTCTATTTAAACAAATAATTTTTAAACCAGTATTGGTTTTATTGGTCATTAAAGTAAATCTGCTGAAGCAAGTGCTTTTTTGACAGCTATTTTAGTGGGCTCAGTAATTTGTACTAACGGTAGTCTAACTTCATCTCCACATAATCCTAAAAGCTTAGCTGCATATTTAACAGGACTCGGATTACTCTCAATAAACATCGAATTATGAATGGGTTGTAAAATTTTATCTAATCTTTGAGCTTCATTAATGTCTTTGCTGTCTTTAGATGTTGAAAATTTTTGAAACTCTGCACATAATTTTGGAGCTATATTTGCCGTAACACTTATTGCGCCAACTCCACCTCTTTTATTAAATTCTAATGCATTATCATCATTCCCAGTAAGTTGAATAAATTCTTTACCCATTTTTTTTTTTTGTTGATTAACTCTATCTAAATCACCAGTAGCATCTTTTACACCTACAATATTTTTTAATTCAAATAATCTTGCCATGGTATCAACCGACATATCTATAACCGATCTACTTGGAATATTATAAATTATAATTGGTATTCCGCATTGATCATTAATAGCTTTGTAATGTTGGTATAATCCTTCTTGAGTGGGTTTGTTGTAATAAGGTGTAACAACTAAAACAGCATCAGCTCCTACTTTCTCTGCATGAGTTGTAAGAGATACTGCTTCAGCAGTTGAATTAGAGCCAGTGCCTGCTATCACTGGATTTTTACCTGCACTCTCTTTAATACAAAGTTCGATAACTTTTTGGTGTTCATTATGACTTAATGTTGGTGACTCACCAGTGGTTCCAGCTGGAATTAGTCCATTTGTTCCATTATTAATATGAAAATGGATAAGCTTAATATAAGCATCTTCGTCTAGCTTATTATTTTTAAATGGTGTAATTAAAGCAACATTTGATCCTTTGAACATAAATACTTATAACATAGTTTAACGATTCATTTAGTAAATTTATGACTAGATATATATTTTTTTTAACAAAATTAGTAAGCTTGATTTTGATATTAACTGTTAGTGCTATAGCAGTAGATATATCGATAATACCAGTAAAAAAACCTATTTTAGATAAGGAAACACAACAACAAAAATTAACTCAGGGCATTATAAAGCCAAAACCCAAACCAATTAAAGAACAAGAAAATAAAAAATTATCAAAGGAAATTATAAAACCAGAGGTTAAACCTTCCAAAAAAATTGAAAAAAAACAATCGAAAGAAATAGCTCAAATTGAAGAAGAGATAACTAAAAAAGAACCAAAAAAAGTTGCAGTAAAAGAAGAAAGTAAAGTTGGTCTTTTAATACCAAAAAATAAACCTCTTGTTTTTAAAAAGAAGACTACTGAGGCTGCTGTTAAGTCAAAATATTATAGTCAAAAGGATTTTAATATTGCAAAAAAGGCAATTCAAGCAATGGAAAAACGGAAATGGTCTTCTGCTGTATCAATATCAAAAAAAGCTAGAGATAAATCCATTTATAATTTTATTCAATGGAAACACCTACTAACGAAAGGTAACCAGGCAAGTTTTTATGAGTATATGGCTTTTATTAACGATAACCAAAATTATCCTAGAATAAACAGGATCAGATATTTAGCTGAACATAAGTTGTCAACGGATAAAATTTCACCTAATAAAATAATAAATTGGTTCGATGAAAAAGAACCATTAAGTGGGTATGGAAAATTAATACTTGGTGAAAGTTTAATTATTAAAGGTGATGTTGAAAAAGGAAAAACTTTAATTAAACAAGGGTGGATTTCAGCAGAACTAAATAGATCTGAAATGAAGTTTTTAAGAAAAAAATATAAAAAATACTTAAATGCAGATGATTATATTAAAAGAGCTGATTATTTAGCGTGGGAAAATAAATATTGGGATCTAAAAAGAATGCTTAGATATTTACCAAAAGACTATGAATTGCTTTACACTGCTAGGCAAATTTTGATGAGTAAATCTTATGGTGTAGATAAAGCCATAGCCAATGTTCCTGCTAAACTTAAAAATGATGCTGGATTAAACTACGACCGACTTAAATGGAGAAGAAAAAGAGGTAGAGTCGATGATTCCTTAGAAATTATTTTTAAAGTTAAAAATGATAAAGATTATCTGGTTAGACCTGATAAATGGTGGGTTGAAAGAGCTATAATGACCAGAGCTTTAATTTATAAAAATAAATTTGAGCAAGCTTACAAAGTTTCAAGTAAACACTCATTAACAGAAGGTCCTGAATTAGCTGAAGCAGAATGGCTAAGTGGATGGATAGCCTTAAGCTTTCTTGATGATCCAATTTTAGCAATCGATCACTTCAATAAATTTTATCAAAATGTTGGTTACCCTATAAGTTTGTCAAGAGGAGCTTATTGGTTAGGTAGGTCCTATGAAAAAATTGGTGATCAAAAAAAATCTGAACAATGGTACAAAGAATCGAGTAAATATTTGACAACTTATTATGGGCAATTATCTCATTTAAAGATTAAACCAAATGAAACTTTTGAGCTTAATCAACAACAAAAAATTAGTGATGAGTATAGAAAATATTTTTATAAAAATGATTTAGTTAAAATTTCCTATCTTTTAAGTGAACTTAAAAAAAGCAAATATACAAAAAGTATTTTAAAACATCTTGCTAACGATAATATTGAAAATGGCAGTGAAGTTTTAGCAGCTGAACTCTCAACAAATCTCGCACGTTATGATTTTGCAATACAAATAGCAAAATTGGCCTCTTATGAAAAAAGATTTCATAATGATTTCAATTACCCGATTATAAGCACTCCTGCTTACGTGAATGGCCGTAAAATTCCTGAAACAGCTTTCATTTTATCCATAATTAGACAAGAGAGTGAATTTGATATGACAGCAAATAGTCACGCTGGAGCTCAAGGTTTAATGCAACTAATGCCTTACACTGCAAAAATTGTTTCAAAGCAAGCAAAACTCCCTTATTCTAAATCAAGATTAACCACAGATCCTGAATATAATATAAATCTTGGATCACACTATATAGCTGGATTAATTTTAGAATATGATGGTGCCTATCCATTTGCTATTGCAGCTTACAACGCTGGTCCAAATAGAGTTAAATACTGGAAGAAAATAAATAAAAATCCTCAAAAAAAACAAATAGATTATGTTGATTGGATTGAATTGATAAAATTTAAAGAGACTAGGAATTATGTTCAACGCGTTCTAGAGAATTATAATGTTTACCGATATATTCTAGAAAAAAAACCAATTCTAATTAAGGACTTTTTTAAGGATCAGCCACTATTTTAATGGCGGAAGAGGAGGGATTCGAACCCTCGGTACAAGTTTCCCCGCACGGTCATTTAGCAAACGACTGGTTTCAGCCTCTCACCCACTCTTCCACTGCGACATTGATATATCCGATTGTATTGAATATTCAATATTTATAAAGTAATTATTGATTAATATAATGAAAAATAAATACTCGATATTTTCACTAATTAAAAATGCTTTCAGTTATCACGAAAACTGGCAAAAAGCATGGAAGGACCCTCAACCAAAAAAAGAATATGATGCTGTAATTGTTGGTGGTGGTGGTCATGGCTTAGCGACTGCCTACTATTTAGCAAAAAAACACAATATGAAAAATATTGCAGTTGTAGAAAAGGGTTGGATTGGTGGTGGAAATACTGGAAGAAATACAACAATTATAAGATCAAATTATTTATGGGATGCTAGTGCAGGTCTTTATGATCATGCTTTAAAAATTTGGGAAGGTTTATCTCAGGAATTAAATTATAATGTAATGTTCAGTCAAAGAGGTGTTATGAATCTTGCACATAATCTTCAAGACGTTAGAGATTTAAAAAGAAGAACTCACGCAAATAGGTTAAATGGTATAGATGCATATTATCTTAGTACTGAAGAGGTTAAAAAATTCTGTCCTATTATAAATACTTCACCAGATATTAGATACCCTGTATTAGGTGGAACTCTGCAAAAGAGAGCCGGTACTGCACGACATGATGCAGTTGCCTGGGGTTATGCTCGTGGTGCTGATGAAATGGGTGTGGATATAATTCAAAATTGTGAAGTTAAGGGAATAAAACGTAATGGTGATCAAGTTGAAGGTATTGAAACTACAAAAGGTTTTATAGCGACAAAGAAGATTGGTGTTGTCGCTGCTGGACATTCTAGTGTTATTGCAAACATGGCAGGTCTGAGACTACCTTTGGAAAGTAAACCTTTGCAAGCATTAGTGTCTGAACCAGTAAAACCTATTATTGATACTGTTGTAATGTCTAATGCGGTTCATGCTTATGTTAGTCAATCAGACAAGGGTGAGCTTGTAATTGGTGCTGGTACAGATGACTATGTATCTTATTCACAAAAAGGCAGCCATCAAATAGTTGAAGGTACTTTAAATGCAATTTTGGAACTTTATCCAATTTTTAGTAGAATGAGAATGTTGCGTCAATGGGGAGGCATAGTTGATATCTGTCCTGATGCTAGCCCTATAATAAGTAAAACTTCCATTAAAGGTTTATATTTTAATTGTGGTTGGGGCACTGGTGGATTTAAAGCAACTCCTGGATCAGGAGATCTATTTGCTCATACAGTAGCTAATGATGAACCGCATAAACTTAATGCAGCGTTTAATTTAAATAGATTCATTAGTGGTGATCTTGTAGATGAACACGGTGCAGCAGCAGTAGCGCATTAAATGTTTTTAATTAATTGTCCTTTTTGTGGTGAAAGAGATCAAAGTGAATTTAAAGCTGGTGGTGAAGCTCATATTGAAAGACCTAAACAACCTACAGAACTAAGTGATGATCAATGGGCAGAATACTTATTTATGCGAAAAAACATAAAAGGTGTTCAATTTGAAAGATGGAACCATGCTCACGGATGTAGAAAATGGTTCAACATGGTAAGAGATACGTCTAATGATGAAATTAAATTAATTTATAAAATGGGTGAGAAACCACCTACCGAATAAAATGTCTAATAATCTTAGAGTTAAGAGCAGTGAATACATTGATGAAACAACAAGTGTTTCTTTTAAATTTAATGGAAAAACCTATCATGGTTACAAAGGTGACACCCTAGCCTCTGCTTTATTAGCTAATAATGTTCATTTAGTTGGTAGAAGCTTTAAATACCATAGACCAAGAGGGATAATGACATCTGGATCAGAAGAACCAAATGCAATTGTTCAAGTAGGTACTGACTCTGCTATGACTGAACCAAATGTAAGAGCTACAGAAATCGAAATTTATGATGGATTAGAGGCTACTAGTCAAAACTGTTGGCCAAGTGTTGATTTTGATATTGGGGGAATTAATAATTTATTATCACCATTTTTGCCTGCTGGATTTTATTACAAAACTTTTATGTGGCCAGCAAGTTTTTGGGAGAAATATGAATATTTTATAAGACACTCAGCAGGACTAGGAAAATCACCGACAAAACCAGATACTGACATTTATGATCATAAGCACATACATTGTGATGTATTGGTAATCGGTGCTGGAATATCTGGAATTATTGCTGCAAAGACAGCTGCTAAAAATAATTTAAAAACTCTTTTATTAGAAGAAAAAACTCAGATTGGTGGATCTACAATATATCAAAACTCAGAAAACTTTAAAATTGATAACAAAAATTCTTCAGAATGGTTAGCTAATGAAATCAATGAACTAAAAAAATTAGATAATTTAGAAATTAAAACTAGAACAAGTGTTGCCGCTTATCACGGTTATAATTATCTTTTAGCAAGAGAAAATTTAACTGATCATTTAAGCCCATCTGAAAAGAAAGATAAAATTAGACAAAGACTTTTAAAAATTAGAGCTAAAAAAGTAATAGTTGCAACAGGATCTTTAGAAAGACCTCTTATTTTTAATAATAATGACAGACCTGGAATAATGCTTTCATCAGCAGTAAAAAAATATGCTGATCATTATGGAGTAATTTGTGGAAAAAAAAATGTTTTCTTTACAAATAATGACTCGGCTTATGAGAGTGCGATTTCACTTCATAAAAAAGGAATTCAAGTTCAAGCTATTATCGACATCAGAGAAAATTCAAAATCTGCTATAGTTAATGAGGCTATTAACCTTGGTATAAAAATTTACTGGTCTCATACAGTTGTTGATACCTATGGTTACAAAAAATTACATAAAATTTCATTAATGGAATTATCTAATGACGGTCAATCTACTATTGGTTCTAAAATCAATATTGATTGTGATTGTCTTGGTGTTTCTGGTGGATGGACTCCTGCAGTTCATTTGTTCACACAGTCTGGTGGAAAACTTAAATTTAGAGATGAAGATGAGGTATTTATTCCAAATATATATCCATCAAAACAAATCAGTATAGGTTCTTGTAATGGAGATTTTACTTTAAATGAGATAATAAAAAATTCTTCTAATAGCTTAAAAGAATTTCTTGAAATTGAAAATACAGAGTATGAAAATTTGAATATAATTAACTCGATAGAAACTGACAAAAGAAATATATGGTTGCTACCTTCAGATAAAGTTATTGGAAAAACTAAACCTTTTGTTGATTATCAAAATGATGCAACCGCAAAAGATATTAAATTGGCACTTAGAGAAGGCTTTAGATCTATTGAACATGTAAAAAGATATACAACCACTGGCATGGGTACGGACCAAGGTAAACTTGGTAATATGCATGCTTTAGGAATTATTGCTGATACTGCAGGTGTAAAGATGGGAGAACTGGGTACGACCACTTTTAGACCTCCCTACACTCCTTTAACATTTGGAACTATTGTTGGTAGAAATGTTGGTGAATATTTTGATATCTTTAGAAGAACGCCTATGAATAATTGGCATGTAAATAATAATGCTGAGTTTGAAAATGTGGGACAATGGAAAAGAGCTTGGTACTACCCTATAAATAACGAAACAATGGATGAGGCTGTCCAAAGAGAAAGTTTAGCTGCAAGAACAAGTGCTGGAATATTAGATGCCTCTACTCTTGGTAAAATTGACATACAAGGAAGTGATGCATCAGAATTTTTAAATAGAGTTTACACAAATGCTTGGTCAAAACTTGGAATTGGTAAATGTAGATACGGATTAATGCTTAACGAAGATGGAATGGTTTATGATGATGGAGTTACAACTCGATTAAGTGAAAATCATTATATTATGACAACTACTACAGGCGGTGCAGCTAATGTATTAGGAAAACTAGAAGATTATCTGCAAACAGAATGGCCTGAGCTGGATGTTTATTTAACTTCTGTAACAGATCATTTTGCAACGGCAAGTATTTGTGGTCCAAATAGCAAGAAAATTTTGAATAAATTAATCCCAGAACTAGATTTATCAGATGAAAATTTTCCTCATATGTCTTTTAAAGAAACAAGTATTGGTAAGATTAAATGTCGGGTAATGCGTATCAGTTTCACAGGTGAGCATAGTTATGAAATCAATGTCCAAGCAAATTACGGTGAGTCATTATGGGAGCAATGTATGGAAGCAGGAAAAGAATTTAACATTACTCCATATGGAACAGAAACTATGCATTTGCTGAGAGCTGAAAAAGGATTTATAATTGTAGGACAAGATACAGATGGAACTATGACACCCATAGATCTTCAAATGGATTGGATAGTTAGTAAGAAAAAATATGACTTTATTGGCAAAAGATCTTTATATAGATCAGATACTATAAGAGAAGATAGGAAACAGCTAGTAGGACTAATAACTGAAAATCCAAAAGAAGTATTGGAAGAAGGCGCACAAATAGTTTTGGATTTAAATAAAAAACCAGTTGAAATGTTAGGTCATGTTACATCAAGCTATTATAGTCCAAACCTGAAAAAATCAATTGCACTTGCTGTCGTAAGAGGTGGAAAAAAAATGATGGGTCATAAATTATTTATACCAATGGAGGATAGAACAATAAATGTCACTATTGTTGATCCTGTTTTTTTAGATAAGGAGAATCAAAGATTAAATGCTTAATTACAAATCATCAATTATAGAAGATAAAAAATATTCAGGGCTATCAATTAAAGAAATTTCCCCAATCATGAAATTAAATCTTAGAGGAAAAAGTAGAGATTTTTTATCAACTATTGGAAAGAATATTAATATGATTTTACCCATAGAGGCAAATACTTCTTCTTCAAGTGATAAATATACATCTATGTGGTTATCTCCAGATGAATGGATGATAATATCAAATAACATCATTGATAAAGAAAACAATAATTATGAAATTGAGGAATTATTATTTAACAAAATCTCCAAAACAAATTTAGGTTCAGTAACAGATGTTAGTGATCAATTTGTTTTAATTAATCTAGAGGGTGAAAGTGTTTTTGACATACTATCTTCAGGTTGTGCTTTTAACTTTAATGAATTTATGCAAAAAAAAGGTGCTGTTACACAAACATTATTAGCGCAAGTAGATATAATAATTCACCATAAGGAGATTAATAACATTAATTTGTTTGTTAGAAGGTCTTTTTCAGAGCATTTGATGTCTTGGATTAATGACGCTGCGTCAAGGTTATAAGCTTAAATATTTTTCAATATTTGTTATAAGTTTCTCATGAAAAAAATAATTTTAGTAGTGCTATTAGCACTTTTGCCCTTTTCTCTTAATGCTGAGTCTAAACTAAATCAGATATTATCATCTGGTGAGTTAAAAGTTGGAACTACTGGTGATTGGGATCCAATGACAATGAAAGATCCTGCTACCAACAAATATAAGGGTTTTGATATAGATGTAATGAATGAGCTCGCCAAAGATATGGGTGTAAAAGTTACTTTTGTTCCAACTGAATGGAAAACTATTGTGTCAGGTATTACAGCTGGAAGATATGATATTTCTACAAGTGTAACCAAAACTCCTAAGAGAGCTGAAGTAGCAGGTTTCACCAGCTCCTACTATAAATATGGAACAGTTCCATTAGTTCTTAAAAAAAATTTAAAAAAATATTCTACGTGGGAATCATTAAATAATAAAAAAGTAACAATTGCGACAACTCTTGGAACATCTCAAGAAGAAAAAGCTAAGGAATTTTTTCCAAAATCTACACTCAGATCAGTTGAAGCCCCTGCAAGAGATTTTCAAGAAGTTTTAGCTGGAAGAGCTGATGGAAATATTACCAGTTCAACTGAAGCTAATAAATTAGTAATTACTTATCCTCAACTCGCAATAGTTCCGGATGGAGAAAAAAATCCTGCTTTTTTAGCTATGATGGTTAGTAAAGGCGATAAAGTTTGGAATGATTATGTTAATGAATGGATTAAAAACAAAAAAGCCTCTGGTTTCTTTGATAATCTATTAGCCAAATATAATTTAAAAAGCTTATAAAAAATTAGATATTAATTTTTAATTCATTATAACTTTAAGAGTGAAAATTTTACTCTTATTACTTTTAATTTTACCATTCACTTCTTGTACGGAACAAGAACTAGGTTGGTTTATTCTTTCACCTAATAACGTTGAAGGATTAACTAATCTTAAATTTTTACTAAGTGGTTTAACTACAACTATTTACATTTCAGTTGTATCTATAATTATATCAGCAGTCATAGGATTTATTGTTGCTATTCCATCCTTGGCTAAAAATAAATTCTTAACTTATATAAACATTGGATATGTTGAAATTGTAAGATCAATACCTTTGCTTGTTTTAATTTTATGGATCTACTATGGCTTGCCTATAATGACAGGAATAAGTTTTAGTCCATTTGTATCTGGAATAATAGCTCTATCCATTAGTGAAAGTGCTTTTCAAGCAGAAATTTTTAGAGCGGGGATCAACTCTATTAAAAAAGCACAATGGGAAGCTGGTAGCTCTCTAGGTTTAAATTTTTTTAAGAGATTAAGATTGGTAATCCTTCCTCAAGCAATTAAAAATATCTTACCCGCTTTAGGAAATCAATTTGTTTACGTTTTGAAAATGTCATCACTTGTTTCAATAATTGGAATTGGTGATTTAACAAGAAAAGCCAATGAGTTAGTTGTTTCGACTTATAGACCTTTAGAAATTTACACATTTTTAATTTTAGAATATTTAGTCTTAATATTAATTGTTTCTTATTTTGTTAGAAAATTAGAAAAAAAACTTAAACAGGATTAAAATAGTAAATGAACAAACTAAATAATTTAGATTACGATATTGACTTAGCAGATGGAGTCATTACATTTAAAAATTCTAATACCACATTAGGTTTTGTTAGGTATAATGAGGGTGCTGAGGTTGAGTATATTTTTGTAAACCCGATGTTTAGACGTAATGGACTTGCAAAGAAATTACTTGAGATAGTCGAAGAAAAAACAAAAATAAAACCAACACCTCAAGATCCTATTAGCCCACTAGGTGAAAAATTATTTAATATTAGTAATTAATTTAGTTTTTATTCAGGAATATTTATATTTAATACAAATTAAAATATCATTAAATATTATTCTATTTGGATAGTTTCTTTTTATCTCATTAATACCTTTGTTAATTTGATTCTTTGTAAGATTAATTAGACATGAAATATATCTTTGCTTTAACATTTTAATATATTTGTCTTTAGTTATTGAAACTTCATACTTAAATTTATCAATTTTAGTATTCTTTAACATTTTATTAGCTGAGTTAAGCATTATTGAGTCTCTTACTAATCCTCTATTAAGTTTCCGTTTCATCAGTTGAAAACAAGGGATTTCATTTTTTGAAGTATTCAAAGAAAGAATTATCAAAACTCCATTCTTTTTAAGATTATTTTTACAAGTTTTTATTAATTCTTTTCTTTTACTCTTATTAAAAAAATGGAGAGTTTGTTTAATCATAATCAAATCAAACTTATGATTATTAATCTTAAAAAATTTAAAAATATCCTGGTCCCTAAAATCAATAGATTTATCTACATCTTTGTGTACTATAGGATCTATTCCAATTGGTTTATCTAATAATTTAAATTTTCTAGATAGGGATCCAATAATTTTTCCTCTACCACAACCTATGTCTAATATTTTTGAGTTTTTGTTAAGTTTCTTTTTTTTTAATAAAAAAGAATTGAAAGCATTAATATAAGAGTCTGATGATAACCAGGTTTTATTGTCCCAATTTTTTAATTGTATCATAATAATTTTAATTATTTTTTCTAAAATCCCATGGAAATTCAAATTTCATACTCCAAAGACCTAAACTATTTTTTTTCGCGTATTCTTGCTCAATTGAGTATTTCTTTTTTGAATATCTGGGATAATCGAAGGCATAACCATTTTTAACTAGAATACGTGACAAGCTTTTATCATTAACAAAGCATTCGCCTAGTTTACGTTTATATCTGTCAGTTTTAGCTTCAATTTCACATTTCACTTTTTCGTTTCCTATTTTTTCAATTAGAAAAATTTTTGAAAGTTTTCCACAAGATATTTTTTCCTCGCCTTTAAAACAAAATTGTTCTTTACCTTTATAGTAACTTTCTGGAGCATCAATTCCAGAAAATCGTATCTTTAAACTGTCAATCTTAATTGTATCACCATCAACAACTATAGCTTTTCCTTCGATAATTTTAATCTCTTCAGATTTTACATCATTATAAGTTAAGAAAAAAAAAATTAGACTGATGCTAATAAGTAAAAAGACTTTTATTTTGTTTAAAAACATTATTTAAAAAATAACCTATGAAAATTAAAACAACAACTCCAATAAACCAATTGGTAGCCATAATTGTGTAAAAAATATCATTATAATCACCACCTCTAATATTAATTACGTACCATAAACTTAAAAAAGGAAATGCTGTTAACCTTATTATGCTTAGATATAAACTGTACAATGGTTTTTTAACAGCTTGAAACACAGCAGTTGTTATAAAAAACACCGGATAAACTGGACTAATTAATGCAGCAACTTTCAAATAAATTGTACCATGAATAATTGCTTCTTGGTTGTCTGTAAATTGAGAAACAAAAAACTCTGCACCGAAAAATAATATTAAGCCTGTCATGGCCATAAATGAAGATCCAAATAACAAAGCTTTAGTATAAAGTTCTCTAATCCTATCGTACTCTTTTGCACCAAAATTTTGTCCACCAATTGAAAGTACAGCAGTATTTAATCCAATTACAGGTAGTAAAAAAACTTGCTCTACTCTTAAAGCAGCACCATAACCAGCTGTTGCAAGATCACCAAATTGACCAATAAAATATAAAATATTAAAGATCCCAACTCCAATAAACAACATGCTAAACATAACTGGTACAGATTGTTTAGTTAATGGATTTAAATATTCAAATTTTGGAATAAAGCATTTTAATTTTAAATATTCTCTTATTTTGCATTGATTTACTTTGTAAGCTAAATAGACAGTCCCGATTGATTGAGAAATCACAGTTGCAATCGCTAGACCCGCTATCCCAAACGCTGGGACAATTCCATAGCCCCATATAAATAAAGGATTTAAAAAAATATTTAAGAAAAAACTAAATATTAAAACATTTCTATAGCTCCTTGTATCACCTTGAGCATTCAATGCTCCGTTTAAGGAAATTTGAATCATAACAATAAATGTTCCATAAAATATAATGTCTAGGTATTCACGTGTAAGTGCTATTCCAGCAACATCAGAACCCATAACACCTAAGAGAAAATTGGAAGCATTTAAGCCAAAAAGTGTAACAAGTACAGAAATTGCTAAAGCAAAAATTAATGATTGAGCTATGTACATGGAGGCAACACGCTCTTTTTTTTCACCTAGTGAATTACCAATCATTGAGTTAGTAGCCGCTCCTATACCAACACCAACAGCTATTATAGTAAAATATATTGGAAATGATTTAGCAATAGCTCCTATTGCTTCAGCCGAAATTTTACCAGCAAACCATGTATCTACAAGATTATAAAAAGTTTGAAACAATGATCCAACACTGGCTGGTATTGTTACTTTTCTTAAAAGTTCCCAAATAGGATCTTTTGTTAAATTTATTTTTTTAATCAATTTATATTTTCTATTTAAATTCTTTTTGGAATATATGCTTTGATCCACTCTTTTTAGCAAGATTTATTTGTTTTTGTCTCATTCTAAATCTCGATTTTTGAGTTTCTGTTAAACTATTATAGCAATTTGGGCAAGAAACACCTTCTTCATATTTTTTAGATTTCTTATCTTTTGGTGAAATTGGTTTTCTACATCCACTACACATGAAATAAGTTCCAACTTTCAAACCATGTTTGAGACTAATCCTATTATCAAAAACAAAACACTCTCCTTTCCATAAACTCTCTTTTGTATTAATTTTTTTTAGATAATTAAGAATACCTCCATTTAACTGATAGATATTGTTAAATCCTTTCTTTTTTAAGTACACAGAGGTTTTTTCACATCTAATTCCACCAGTACAAAACATTGCAACAGGTTTTCCTTTTTTTAATTTATTTAGGTATTTTGGAAAATCTCTAAAATTACTTACATTTGGATTAACAGATCCTTTAAACGTGCCAACATCAAATTCGAATGGTTTTCTTGTATCTATTATGTGAGTATCTTTGTTTTTGATTAATTTATTCCATTCTTTTGGATCTAAATGTGTTTTTAAATTTCTTTCTTTAGAATTTAAACTTAAATTCATGGGTACAACTTCTTTTTTTATCTTAACTTTAGGTTTGTGAAATGGCTGAAAATTACTTTTTGATTTGTTGCTATTGTCAAATTTTTTAAAAGAAAATATCTTTTTTAATTTGTTGATTATGTCTTCAATATTCTTAGATTTACCAGATATAGTCCCGTTTAAACCTTCATTTGCTATAATAATGGTTCCTCTAATCTCTTTTTTTATTAAAAAATCCTGAAGTAAAACTTTATTTTTTTTTAATGATTTAATCTTTGTAAATTTATAAAAACCCAATACTTCGAACATTATAAAATTCTACAAACTGTCATTCCATCACCTAACGGGACTATAATTTGCTCTACTCTTTTGTCATTTGCAACATATTCATTAAATTCTTTAATATTTATAGTAAATTTATCTAAATTATTTTCATCAGCAACTTCTCCATGCCATAAGACATTATCAACAATAATCAAGCCACCTTTGTTCATTAACTTTAATGATTTATCATAATATTCTTTATAATTCATCTTATCTGCATCAATAAAAATCATATCAAATTTTTTATTTTTTAATTCATCAAAACTATCTAATGCGGGTTTTATTATTGTTTGAATTTTATGTTCTAGGTTAGCTTTTTTAAAAAAATTTATTGCTACTTTGTTGGTCTCATTATTTTTGTCTAACGCTATAAGTTTTCCATCATCAGGTAATGCTAATGCTATAGAAAGTGCACTTAATCCAGTAAAAGTTCCAATCTCAAGTACATTTTTAATATTAGAAGTTTTTATAATTAGGTGTAAGAAATGACATTGAGATGTTGCTACTTGCATTCTCTTAACATCACCAAGAGTATTGTTGTAATCTATTATTTCTTGCTGAATGGGATTTAACTTTAAACTAAAATTATTTATATACTTTTCAAGTTTTTCAGTAATTTCAAGATTCTTACCCATGGTTTTTTAAGTCCTTTGTGTCTACCAATTTCAGGAATATTAAAGCTTTTTCTTTAATATTTCATTTATTAATTGTGGGTTAGCTTTACCACCTGAAACTTTCATGGCTTGTCCCACAAAAAAACCAAATAATTTTTCTTTTCCATTTTTATACTCAATAGCTTTTTCACGGTTGTCATTGATTATCTTATCAATTAAAGCTTCTAATGCTTTGGGATCACTTTCTTGTTTTAAGCCCTTTTCTTCAACAATTATTTGAGGATCCTTATCTCCATCAAGCATTAATTCAAATATTGTCTTGCCTATTTTTCCTGAAATAGTTCCATTTTTAATTAAATTAATTAACTTAGCTAAATTTTTTGCACTTATTGGGCTTTCAGATATTTCTAAATTTTTATTATTTAAAACAGCAAACAATTCACCAGTAATCCAATTGACTGCCAATTTCATATCTCGGTTCTTACCCATTTTTGCAACAACTTCTTCAAAATATTTTGCAGTATCTATATCAGATACTAATATTGTAGCTTCATAAGCGGAGATTTTAAATTCATCAATAAATCTTTTCTTTTTATCATCTGGCAGTTCAGGAATATCTGCTTTAAGTTTATTAATAAAATCATCTGAAACTTCTAAAGGTAATAAATCTGGATCAGGAAAATATCTATAATCATGAGCATCCTCTTTAGATCTCATTGATCTTGTTTCATTTTTTTTAGTATCAAACAATCTTGTTTCTTGATCTATAGATTTACCATCTTCAATTAAATCAACTTGTCTATTAGCTTCGTAGTCAATAGCCATTTGCATAAACTTAATTGAGTTTACGTTTTTAATTTCACAACGTGTACCAAGTTTATCTGAGCCCTGTTTTCTAACTGATACATTTACATCAGCTCTTAACGATCCTTCTTGCATATTTCCATCGCAAGTACCGAGGTATCTCATAATGGATCTTAATTTTTTAATATAGGCGCTGACTTCATCTGGTGTTCTTAAATCAGGCTTACTTACAATTTCCATCAAAGCTACACCTGATCTATTTAAATCTACTAAAGTATTTTGAGGATCCATATCATGAATACTTTTCCCAGCATCCTGCTCCAAATGTAGTCTTTCTATTCCTACATCTTTTTGACCATTTGGCATATCTAGAACAACTGTGCCCTCTCCAACTATTGGATATTTAAATTGTGAAATTTGATAGCCTTGTGGAAGATCTGCATAAAAATAATTTTTCCTATCAAAAACTGATCTTTTATTGATTTGAGCTCTTAAGCCAATACCAGTTTTAATAGCTTGTTTTACACAATATTCATTGATAACCGGCAACATTCCTGGAAATGCAGCATCAACTAAACTAACTTGTGTGTTGGGTTCTGCACCAAATGTTGTTGAAGAAGATGAAAATAATTTCGAATCTGAAGTAACTTGTGCATGAACTTCAAGACCAATTACTACTTCATAAACATTATCACGTCTTTCGATTAAATATTCTGAATTATTTTTAGTCATTTATTTAATCCACCAATCAGTAATTTTATTTTTAAATTGAATTTTTTCTTCCATAGCATAAGCAATGTTCAGAATATTTTGTTCATCAAAAGCTTTACCAATAATTTGAAGGCCTAACGGATAACCCTTGGTATCTACACCAGCTGGTATAGAAATAGCTGGTAATCCCGCTAAATTAACTGGTACTGTAAAAATATCATTTAAATACATTGAGACTGGGTCATTAGTTTTTTCACCAATTTTAAATGCAGCACTAGGAGTTGATGGAGTTAAGATTGCATCAACTTTTTTATAGACTTCATCAAAATCATTTTTAATTAATTTTCTAACTTTTTGAGCTTTCAAATAATAAGCATCATAGTAACCAGATGACAAAACATATGTACCAATCATTATTCTTCTTTGAACTTCAGCACCAAAGCCTTCAGATCTAGTTTTTTCATACATATCAATTAAGTTTTCACCTTTTGATCTAAAGCCATACTTAACACCGTCATATCTTGCTAAGTTTGATGACGCTTCAGCTGGAGCTACTATGTAATAAGCAGGTAAAGCATAATTTGTATGGGGTAATGAGATTTCAACAATTTCAGCACCACAATCTTTTACGTACTCGATTCCTTTAGCCCACAAATCTTCAATTTCTTTCGGCATGCCATCTACTCTATACTCTTTTGGAATACCAATTTTTTTACCTTTAATATTATTTGTTAATTCTTTACTATATTCATTTCTCTTGAAATCTATTGATGTTGAATCTTTTTCATCATAAGTACTAATGATCTCTTGAAGTAATGCACAATCTTTTACATCTTTAGACATCGGTCCTGCCTGGTCTAATGAAGATGCAAAAGCAACAATTCCATATCTTGAGCAGCTACCATAGGTTGGTTTTAAACCAACTGTACCCGTAAATGAAGCAGGTTGTCTTATAGAGCCGCCTGTATCCGTCCCAATTGTGATAGGAGTTAAATTAGCTGCTAGGGCTGATGCAGACCCACCTGAAGAACCACCGGGGACTAAATCTTTATCTATCGGACTTTGAACATTTCCAAAAAAACTAGTTTCATTTGAGGATCCCATAGCAAATTCATCACAGTTTAATTTGCCAAGAAGTATTGCACCTTCATTCCAAATATTTTGAGTAACTGTCGACTCATATGGTGGAATAAAATTACTTAATATCTTACTACCAGCAGTAGTCTTTACTCCATTTGTGCAAAATAAATCTTTTACTGCCATTGGAATACCAGGTAATTTCAAATCAAAATTAGGTTTTTGATCAAACTTTTTTGCTTTCTGCAATGCGCTTGAAAAATCTTCAGTTATGTATGTATTTAGATCTTTAGATTTTTCACCTCTTTCAATAAAAGCCTTGGTAGTTTCTTCAGAAGAAATTTTTTTTTCTTTAATATTCTTAACTAATTCAACTAAAGTTTGTGAAGTTATATCAGACATTATTCAACAACCTTTGGTACAACAAAAAAATCTTCATTTTCATCAGGTGAATTTTTTAAAATTTGATCCCTGATATCTTTACTTTTTACCTCATCATTTCTAAATTTTAATGTAGTTTCAGCAACTGAAGTTAAAGGCTCTATATTTTTTGTATCAAGTTTATTTAATTTTTCGATAAATTCGAAAATACTGTTTAAATCACCAGCTAATTTTTCAGCTTTTTTATCATCAACTGAAATTCTTGATAATTTTGATATGTGTTTTATTGTTTTAAGATCAATAGTCATGTGATAATTAATTATGTCGGCAAACTACCACTTAAGTATAAAATATACAATATGATCACAATCGAAGAATTTAAAAAAAAACACTCAAAAAAAGTAAGGTTTATTGGTTTAGACTTGGGTTCTAAAAGAATAGGAATATCTATTTGTGATGAAAAACAATCGATAGCAACCCCTTTTAAAACGATTAATAAAACCAATACAAACAGCTTAATTGATGATTTAAAAAAAATTATTAAAGAAAACAATATAGAGGGAATAATTATTGGCAATCCAGTTAATATGGATGGATCCTTAGGAAGATCAGCACAATCTGTAAATGATGTAGCAACTAATATTTCAAAATCGATCGAACTACCAACTATTTTATGGGATGAAAGACTTTCAACAGTTGGCGCGTTTAATATATCTAGTCAATTAGATGTAAATGTATCAAAAAGAGTAAAAACTATTGATCAAAATGCTGCTGCCTTCATTTTACAAGGAGCTATAGATTTTTTAAATAATTAATACTTGCCATAATAGGTATTAATAGTTATAGAGTTAATTTTAATGGCAATAAAATCAAACAAAGCTATTAAGATTTCCCAAAAACATCTGCTAGGTATTCAAGATTTATCGATTAATGATGTCAAATTTATTTTAGAAGAAGCTAAAACCTTCATTGAACTAAACAAAAGTAAAAATAAAAAAGTTGATGTCTTGAGAGGAAAAACTCAAATCAATCTATTTTTTGAGCCTTCAACAAGAACCCAAAGTTCATTTGAACTAGCTGGTAAAAGATTGGGCGCAGATGTGATGTCTATGAATATGGCTAATTCTGCTATTAAAAAAGGTGAAACTTTAATTGATACAGCAATGACTTTAAATGCAATGCACCCAGATATAATTGTAATACGACACCAAGACTCTGGAGCATGTAACTTGCTATCTCAAAAAGTAAATTGTGCAGTTCTAAATGCTGGAGATGGAAGTCGTGAACACCCCACACAAGCATTGTTAGATGCACTAACAATTATTAATAGAAAAAAGAAAATTGAGGGTTTAAGAATTGCAATCTGTGGAGACATAACTCATTCACGTGTTGCAAGATCAAATATATATTTACTAAACATGCTTGGTGCAGAAGTTAATATTGTTGCTCCATCAAATTTAATGCCAAAAGAAATCGATAAATTTGGTGTAAATACTTTTACCGATATGAAAAAAGGATTAAAAGATTGCGATATAGTAATGATGTTAAGATTACAAAACGAACGAATGACAAGTTCTTTTTTAGCATCAAATAGAGAATATTATGAGTACTATGGATTAACACCTGAAAAATTAGATCATGCTAAAAAAGATGCACTAATTATGCACCCAGGTCCAATGAACAGGGGAATTGAAATCGATACAAAATTAGCTGATGACATTAATAGAAGTGTAATAAAAGAACAGGTTGAGCTTGGTGTTGCAGTAAGAATGGCTTGTTTAAAAATTTTTTGTGAATAAATGAAAAAACAATACTTTATAAATGCAAATATCATAGACCCTCACAACTCTTTAAACGAAAGAGGTGGTTTAATAATTGGTGAAAATGGATTAATTGAAGCTATTGGCAAAAAGGTTAATACCAACAATATTCCATCAAGAGAAAAAGTAATTGACCTTAAAGAGAAATATATATTTCCAGGCCTAGTTGATATGAGGGTTTTTGTTGGAGAGCCAGGTTATGAATATAAAGAAAATTTCAGAACTCTTAGTAATGCAGCTTTAGCAGGTGGTGTTACATCAGTTGTTACTATGCCTAATACAGACCCCGTGATTGACAATGTCTCCATTGTTGATTTTTTAAAGAGACGAGGTAGAGACAAATCTAAAATAAATATATTCCCTTGCGCTTCATTAACAAAAAATCTTGAGGGAACTAGTATGACTGAATTTGGTTTACTACAAAAAAAAGGGATCATTGCTTTTACAGATGGAACCAAAACAATTCAAAATACTCAACTCATGTCACGCATAATGAACTCAGCTAAAGATTTAGGAACACTTATTATGCAGCATGCTGAAGACTATCACTTATCAAAAAATGGGATGATAAACTCTGGCATAATTGCAACTAAACTTGGTTTATCAGGAATACCTGATGTAGCAGAACGTATCATCATTGAAAGAGATTTGACTTTACTTGAAAATATAAAATGTAGGTATCATATCTCTCAAATCTCATCTGCAAAATCTGTTGAAATTTTAAAAGAAAGAAAAGAAAATGTTAATTTCACAACTGGTGTATCAATTAACAATTTATCATTAAATGAAAATGATATAGGTGATTTTAAAACATTTTTAAAATTATCCCCTCCTCTTAGAAAAGAAGAAGATAGAATATCACTAGTACAAGGTTTAAAGGATGAAACAATTGACGTTATAGTGTCCGATCATAAACCTGAAGATGAGGAACAAAAAAGACTTACTTTTGCAAAAGCTGCTACCGGAGCTTCTGGTATTGAAACCTTATTATCTTTAAGTTTAGAATTATATCATAATGGTTCGCTAAAATTAGAGACAGTAATTAAAGCCTTAACGTCAAATCCTGCTAAAATATTAAAGATTAAAAAAGGTAACTTATCAATTGGAAATGATGCAGATTTTTGTATTGTTGATTTAGACAAACCTTGGATTGTAAAAAAAGATAAACTTATCTCAAAATCTAAAAATACTTCAATTGAGGATAAAAAACTACAAGGTAAAGTTACTAATACATATGTTAAAGGTGAAGAATTGTTTAAAATAATTTAATGGAATATTTTTTTATAATTTTAGGATCTTACACATTGGGTTCAATCCCTTTTGGTTTTCTTTTAACTAAAATTTTTCTTAAAAAAGATATTAGGAAAATAGGTTCAGGAAATATTGGAGCAACTAATGCCCTTAGAACTGGAAATAAATTGATAGGTTACGCAACATTAATTTTAGATATTTTAAAAGCTGTAATTCCAATTATTTTTGTAAAAAATTACTATCCTGATTTTATTTATATAGCTTCATTAAGTGCTTTTTTGGGTCACGTCTTTCCAGTATGGCTTTATTTTAAAGGAGGTAAAGGAGTTGCAACATATGTTGGTATCCTTTTTACTCTTAATTTAACTTATGGCTTTGTTTTTATAGTAAGTTGGGCATTAACTTTTTTAATATCAAAGTATTCTTCACTATCATCAATAGTTGCAAGTTTGATGGTGCCTATTTACATTTTGATTTTTGTAAATTCTAATTCTATTTTTTTTATAATAATGTTTGTTTTAATATTTTACAACCATAGGGAAAACGTTAAACGCCTTAAAAATAAAGAAGAAAATAAGACAAAAATTTATTAATTTGACTATCAAAAGCTTTTCGATAGTTTGTTTTAATTATGAATCTTGTCATAGTAGAAAGCCCAGCTAAAGCAAAAACAATAAACAAATATTTAGGTGAAAATTATATTGTTTTAGCAAGCTATGGTCATATTAGAGATCTTCCTTCTAAAAATGGGTCAGTTGATACAGAAAATAATTTTAAAATGGAATGGGAGGTGGATAGTTTTTCCAAAAAATATTTAAAAGAAATTACGGATGCTGCTAAAGAGTCCTCTAAAATTATTTTAGCAACCGATCCTGATCGTGAAGGAGAGGCAATTGCTTGGCATGTAAAAGAGTATCTAAATGAAAAAAAATTAATTAAAGATAAAAATGTTGAAAGGGTTGTCTTCAATGAAATTACCAAAAAAGCAGTAATGCATGGAATTGAAAACCCCAGACAAATAGAGCCATTATTAGTTGACGCCTACATGGCAAGGAGAGCTCTAGACTATTTAGTTGGTTTCAATATTTCTCCTATTTTATGGACTAAGCTACCTGGATCAAAATCAGCTGGTCGTGTTCAATCAGTTGCACTTAAACTAATTACAGAGCGAGAGCATGAAATTGAGTTATTTGATCCGCAAGAATTTTGGACTCTAAGTGTTAATTTTAATGATAATAATAACAATTCATTATTAGCTAGTATTTCTCAACTTGATGGACAAAAAATTGAAAAATTTTCATTTAAGAACAAACTAGAAATAGATAAAGCCATTGAAAAAATTAAATCAAAGAAATTTGAAATTAGTGATATCACAAGTAAAATTATAAACAGAAATCCATCGGGTCCCTTTACAACTTCAACCTTGCAACAGGTTGCTTCAGGGAGATTGGGTTTCGGTGCTTCAAGAACAATGCAAATTGCTCAGAAATTATACCAGGGTATTGAAATTGAAGGAGAAACGATTGGGTTAATTACTTATATGAGAACAGATGGAACAAATTTATCTACAGATGCTATAAGTTCATTTAGAGAATATATCAAAAAAGAAATAGGTGAAGAGTATCTTCCTGAGTCTCCATTAAATTATACTGGGAAAAAAGCAAAAAATGCTCAAGAAGCACACGAAGCAATTAGACCAACAGATATAATGAGAGCTCCAGATAGTGTTAAAAAATATTTGAGTCCTGATCAAAACAAACTCTATGATTTAATCTGGAGTAGAGCTTTATCCTCTCAAATGGAATCTGCCAAATTTGATAGAAATACAATTACTATTTCCACAGATGACACAGCTACAATTTGTAAAGCTAGTGGTTCTGTTATTAAATTTGATGGATTTTTAAAAATAATGAAAGACACTAAAAAAGATGAAGATGAAGAAATTTTACCTAAGATGACAAAAGGACCCGTAAATATTGAAAAACTCTTAGATGAACAGCATTTTACTCAACCACCACCAAGATACTCAGAGGCAAGTTTAGTGAAAAAATTGGAAGAATTGGGAATTGGTAGACCCTCAACTTATGCAAGTATAATATCTGTTATTTCAACTAGAGGATATGCTGAGTCCATAAATAAACGTTTTCATCCAACTGATAGAGGCAAGTTAATATCTGCTTTCCTTGAAAAATTATTTTCTAGATATGTTGATTATAACTTCACAGCTGAACTCGAAAATCAACTAGATGAAATCACTACAGGTAAAGAAGGATGGATAAAAGTTCTTGAAATGTTTTGGAAGGATTTCAATAAAAATGTTTCAGAGGTAAAAGAAATAAGAACAAGAGAAGTCTTAGATTTATTGAATGATAGCTTAGGAAGTTTAATATTTGAAAGAGGGAAAGATGGTAATATTGATAGAAAGTGTCAGTTATGTGATAATGGTTCTTTAAGTTTAAAAAATAGTTTCAGAGGTGGCGCATTTATAGGTTGCTCAAATTATCCTGAATGTAAATTCACTAGGCCTCTTTCTAAAGCAAAAGCGGCAGCTCAATCACAACTAGCTGAACCAAAATTTATCGGTAAACATGAAAATGGTAATGACATGTATCTTAAAAATGGAAGATTTGGTCCCTACTTACAATATGAAAAAGTTGAAGAAAAATTAGAAGAAATAGTTGAAACTAAAAAGAAAAAAAAGAAAACTAAAAAGAAAAAAAATCTTAAAGAGGATAATAACTTTAAAAATGTATCAATACCTAAAGGAATAACGCTTGAAAGTGTTGACCTTGATAGAGCTAAATTTTTATGCTCATTACCAAAAAGTTTGGGTATTAATCCTGATAATCAGAAAGATATAATATTAAATTCAGGAAGATTTGGTCCATATTTAAAATGTGATAATAAATCAGCAAGAATTGAAAATGTTGAAGAAATATTTTCAATAGGATTAAATAGAGCAATTACTCTTATAGCTGAAGCTAAACCAGGAAGAATGTCTTCTTCTATAATAAAAGATTTAGGGGAACATCCTGAAGACAAAAAACCAGTTAGAATAATGAAGGGTCAGTATGGACCATATATAAAATATAAATCATTAAATGCTACTATCCCTGAAGAAAAAGACCCATTAGAACTTAATATGGAAGAAGCTTTAATATTGATTGAGAAAAGAAAAGAATACGATAAAAATAAGAAATCAAAAAAAAAGAAGAAAGGTAAATAATTATGAATTTTGAAGAAAAAATTAATGAACTAAAAATTAAACTACCAGAAGCAAAAGCACCAGTTGGGTCTTATATGGCAACAAAAATTAGTGGAAAATTGCTTTTTATATCAGGACAAATTTCAATTGATGAAAATGGTGAATTAATTAAAGGTAAGGTTGGCAAAGATTTAGATACAGATGAGGCTTATCAGGCAGCAAAAAGATGTGGCTTAAGTATTGTTTCTCAAGTTAAAAAAGCATGTGGAGGTGATCTATCAAAAATTAAATCCTGTATTAAGCTTACAGGGTTTGTAAATTCTACAGATGATTTTATAGATCAACCAAAAGTTATAAATGGTGCCTCTGATCTTGTTGCTTCAATTTTTGGTGATGCTGGAATGCATACAAGAGCAGCAGTTAGTACGAATAGTTTACCATTAGGTGTATCGGTAGAAGTTGATGCTATTTTTGAATTAAATTAATGGCCAACACCAAAATAATTTATTTTTAAATCTTTCATTTTAACAGGAGAATATATATTTCTCATGTCAAATAGGATAAATTTTTTATTTGAGACATCTTTATTGAAATTGATAGTTTTAAAATCATTCCATTCTGTATGAATAATTACTAAATCTGAGTCTTTAATTGCAGATTTAATATTCTTAGAAAAATTAACATTTTTTATCTTTTTAAATTCATTTTTCTCACCAGTAGGATCGTAATAATTGACTTTAGCTCCTTTCCTTACTAGAGAAGGTATCATGGACAAACTAGAAGAATCTCTCATATCATCTGTATTTGCTTTAAATGTAACACCTAAAAAACAAATCTTTTTGTTTTTAACCTTTCCCTTTAAAAGATGAAAAACTCTTTTAAGTAATAATAAAGATCTATTTTCATTCGATTTAATTACACTTTTAATAACTGACAAGTTTGTATTAAACTTATCTGCTGTTGTTGTAATTGCTTTAGTATCTTTTGGAAAACAAGATCCCCCATAAGCTGGTCCAGCTCTTAAAAATCTACTTCCTATTCTCTTGTCTAAACCCATACCAATAGAAATATCTTCAATATTCACATCAATTTTTTCACATAAATTTGCTATTTCATTAATGAAAGTAATCTTAGTAGCTAAAAAGGCATTTGCAGCATATTTAATTAATTCTGCGGCTCTTCTAGAAGTGTTTACATATTTAGCACCTTTTGAAATTAAGGGTGAATAAAGATTTTTTAAAATTTTATTTGCTTTTTTATTCTTTGTTCCAATTACTACTCTATCAGGATAAGAAAAGTCTCTTATGGCCTCACCTTCTCTTAAAAATTCAGGATTTGAGACAACAGCAAAAAGTTTTTTAGATTTTTTTTGGCTGATAATTTTTTCAATTTCATCACCAGTTGTTACTGGGACTGTAGATTTAGTAATAATAATTTTAAATTTAGAAATAGATGACCTAATTTCTTTGGCAACATTAAAAATTTGAGTTAAATCAGCACCGTTTCCATTTTTTTTTGTTGGCGTGCCAACACATATAAATATTATATCTGATTTAGAAACTGACTCTTTAAGATTTGTTGAAAATTTCAATCTATTATTTTTATAATTTTTTAAGACAAGTTCTTCTAAACCTGGTTCATAAATAGGAATAATTCCATTTTTTAAATTTTCAACTTTTTTAGAATCTTTATCAACACAAATTACTTCATTACCAAGATCTGAAAAGCAAACACCACTTACAAGACCAACATAACCTGTGCCTATCATACATAATTTCATATTTTAGAAATCTCTAGTGAAGAATTAATATAACCTCCCATGGTACCACAATCCAAATATTTACCTTGAAAATTATGACCAATAAATTTTTCATTTTCATCAATTAAAGATTGTATAGCATCAGTTATATGAATCTCATTACCTTTGCCTGGTTTTAATTTTTTTAATTTTTTAAAAATAGTTTTAGGTAAAATATATCTACCAATGACAGCATTGTTTGATGGTGCACTTTTGATTGATGGTTTTTCAATAACACTTTTTATCATAAAGTTATTCTTATTAATTATTTTTTTAATATTGTAAATACCCCATCTTGAAACATTATTTTTTTTAACTTTCATACTAGCCATTACAGATGAATTAAATTTTTTATTAATTGAAATCATAGATTTTGAGCAATTCTTTTTAATAATCAAATCATCGGGTAGTAACATTAAAAAATATTTATCTTTTATAAATTTTGATGTTTTAAGAACTGCATCACCTGTGCCCAAAGGTTTATTTTGAAAAACAAATTTAATCATTTTTTTATATTTCAAAATTTTTTTATATTCACTAATTATTCGAGGATCTTTTTTTTTCTTAATTAATTTTTTATAAAATTTATCATTATAGAAATATTTTTTAATCATCATTTTTTTTTTGGATATAATAAATATAATTTCTTTAATGCCAGCGTCAATACATTCGTCTAAAATGTATTCAATTCCTGGTTTACCATTTATCGGTAAGAGTTCTTTTGCAAAAACACTTGTAAGAGGAAGTAATCTTGTGCCAAGTCCTGCTAAAGGAATTATTGCTTGTTTAATCATATAAATGTTTTACTTATTAATAGTATTATTACAAATGAAATTAATAAGACGAATAAATGATTTAAATAAGGCAATTAAATCTAAAAATGAATTAGGATTTGTGCCAACAATGGGTGGTTTACATAAGGGTCATGAGTCTCTTATTAAGATTTCAAAAAAAAAATGTAAATTTACAATAGTAAGTATTTTCATAAATCCAAAACAATTTAACAATAAAAACGATTTCAGAAAATATCCAAGAGACTTAAATAAAGACATAATTATATTAAAAAAATTAAAAGTAGATTTTGTCTATTTACCTTCTGTTAATGAAATTTATAAAGATCATACATTTTCAAAATTTAAGTTGAGAAAATCTCAGCAAATATTATGTGCTAAACATAGAAAAGGTCATTTTGAGGGCGTCTTAGATATAATGAATCGTTTGACCAAAACAATTTTACCTAAGTATATATTTATGGGTGAAAAGGATTTTCAACAATTATTTTTAGTAAAAAAAATTTTAGAGAAAAATTATAAAGTAAAAATTATATCTTGTAAGACAATAAGAAACGTTAATAAAGTAGCTTTATCAACTAGAAACTTTTTATTAAAAAACTCAAGTATTATCAAAGCTGGATTTATTGCTAAAAAGTTAATTAATTTAAAATCAAGAATTATTAAAGATAAAAAAAATTCACAACAACTATTAAATAATACTAAAATTGACTTGGTCAAAAATTTTGATATTAAAATTGAATATTTAGAAACAAGAAACACTACTAATTTAAGTTTAAATATAATTAACAAAAATTTTAAAATTTTTATTGCTTACTATATTGACAATGTAAGACTTATTGATAATTTTTAATGATCTAATTAAATAGATAGGCACTTACACCAAGGAATGAAGCAAACCCTATTACGTCAGTAATCGTTGTAACAAAAACACTAGATGCTATTGCTGGGTCAATATCCATTTTTTTTAAAGTGATCGGAACTAAAATTCCAAATAAACCTGCAACGATCATAGTCAAGATCATTGATATAGATATAATCATTGAGAGTGTTGAGTCTTCAAACCAGACTTGTACTATAAATGCACTTATTACAGCAAAAATAACACCATTTAAAATTCCTATATTAAACTCTTTAAAAATGTTTTTACCAAAATTGTTTTTAGTCAAATCGTTAGTTGCTAGTGTTCTAACAGTAACAGCTAGTGTTTGCATACCTGCATTTCCACCCATCGAAGCAACTATTGGCATTAAAAAAGCAAGGACAACCATTTGTTCTATTGTAGCACCATACAAGCTAATTACCCATGTAGCTAAGAAAGCAGTAAATAAATTCAATAAAAGCCAATTAAATCTTCTTTTTGTTTTTTTAAATACTCCATCAGTAATTTCTTCATCTCCAACACCAGCTAATCTTAAAACATCCTCTTCAGCTTCCTCTTTAAGTACAGTTAATACATCATCATACATAATCATACCAACCAACTTATTACTTTTATCTACTACAGCTGCTGAATTTAGATTATAATTTTCAAATAAATTTCCCACTTCTTCTTTGTCCATATCTACAGGTATAAATACTTGTGACTCTGACATAATAGAGAGCATTTTAGTTTCCCTTGGTGTAGTTAAAACTTTAGAAGAAGGAATAGTCCCTATTGGCTTAAAATCCTCATCTACAATAAATATTTCCAGAAACTCTTCAGGTAAATCTTTGTTATCTCTCAAATAATCAATTGTTTGACCCACAGACCAATTACTTGGAATTGCTGTAAAATCTCTCTGCATAATTCTGGCTGCTGTATCTTCTGGATAACTTAAGCTTTCCAATAATGCAAAACGGTCTTTTGGTGGTAATGCACTTAAAATATCGTTTTTGTCTTTTTCATCTACATTTTCTAAAATTGCTATGGCATCATCTGACTCCAGATTTTTTAAAAGTTTGACAATAGATTCAGAAGACAGATAAGCAATAATTTCTGACTGAATTGACTCATTGAGTTCAATAAAAACTTCTGGATCAATATTGAAATTATTAAGTTTTATTAAACTTTCTCTGTCATTATGATTAAGATGTTCAATAATATCAGCTGCATCAGCTGGATGCATTTCCTGAAAAGAGTTCGTAATAAATTCGGCATCACTATTAGCAATTTTAGATGTAACAACTTTGATGTACTCTTTATTAAACTCAAAATTGACTTTTTTATCTTTTAATTTTTTTATTAAAGTCATAAATTTACCTATATTTCAATTTTGGACTATTAATACATAATAAAAATAATACAATTTATAAATGAATATAGAGATTAAAAAGTCAATAAAACCAGTAAATTATGAAAAGGCAATTAAATTTCTGGAAGAAAGATTGACAAATATAGACAAGAAAAATGCCAAAGATTTAATTTGGATTTTGGAACATGATGAGATTTATACCGCTGGAACTAGTTATGAAAAAAGTGAAATTTTGAATAAAAATATAAATTTGATAGAAACTAATCGAGGAGGTAAAATTACATATCATGGACCTGGACAAATTATTTGTTACTTTGTAATAGATTTAAAGAAAAGAAAAAGGGATATAAGAAAATTTATAACTTTAATTGAAAAAACCATAATTGAAAGCTTATCGGAATTCAGTATTGAATCATTTGGTGATCCAAAAAATATTGGTATTTGGTTAAATCACAATCAAGAAATAAAAAAAATAGCAGCTATAGGTGTTAGAGTAAGTAAATGGATTGCTTATCATGGATTTTCAATAAACGTAAATAATGACCTTACAAAATATAACAATATAATACCATGCGGTATAAAAGATAAAGGGATTACAAATTTGAAGGAAATAAAAAATTTAGATTATAAAAAACTAGAAGATATAATTATTAAAAATTTTACTAAGAACTTGGAAAATTAAGCCTCTTTGTTTTTAATAGTTTTTTAAAATAATCTGGTAATAAGGCTTTGTAAGTATATTTTTTTTCATTTATCATAAATTTGATTTCGTATGAGTGTAACATTAAATTTTTATTGATTGCTTTATTGGAATTACTTAATTTATATTTTTGATCTCCATAAATAGGATTACCTATAGCGTATAGTTGTTTTCTTAGTTGATGTTTTCTGCCAGTTATTGGTTTCATTTCTACAAGGCTACATATAGAATTTTTATCTAATACTTTGTATAAAGTTTTAGCTTTTTCGGTAATCTTTTTATCATTGTCATATCTGGTTAAATCTTCATTCCATTCACCTGAATCTTTTTCTAATTCGCCATGACAAATTGCAAGATATGTTTTATGAACTTTTCTTAATCTAAATAATGAAGTTAATAATTGAGCCGATTGTCTGTGTTTTGCCATAATAAAGACACCTGATGTGTCTTTGTCGAGTCTATGAACTGAAAAAGGTTTATTATTTTGAAAAATTTCACTTTTCGCAAATATATCAACTAAATTTTTTTTTGATTTTGTTCCGCCTTGAACTGAAATTCCTGCACTTTTATTCAAGACAATAAAATCATCATTGTTATCAATAATAAGTTCCTCATTTTCTTTAATGATTTCATCTGATGGATTAAACTTAATCTTTTTTTGAATAATATTTTCTTTAAATTCAAAATTAAATAATTCAATTTTATCACCTACTTTTACTTTGTGAGAACTTTTAATTTTCTTATTGTTAAGTTTTATTTTTCCATTTCTTAAATTTTTTTCAATTAAACCTTGTGGAATATTTCCAAGATTATTTCTAATCCATCTATCGACTCTCATATCGTTGAACGCTGACTCAACGTTAAATGACTTTTTCATGATGATATATTATATAAAAATTAAGCAGTAGCTAATTTTTTTTCTTCTTTATTTTCTTTGGCTGGGTCTTTTTTCTTTCTATCAATTCTTTTCGCTTCAACATCTCTATCAACAAATTCTATCACTGCCATAGGTGCATTATCACCATATCTGAATCCAGCTTTAATAATTCTTGTATATCCTCCACTTCTTTTCTCATATCTTTTTGATAAAGTTTTTTTCACTTTATTAGCAGATTTTATATCTTGTAGCTTAGTCATTAGCATTTTAGTTGTTTGTAAAGTTTCTTTTTTACCTAATGTAATAATTTTATCTGCTTGTGGTTTTAAAAATTTAGCTTTTGGAAGAGTTGTTGTGATTTGCTCATATTTAATCAAAGAATTTAACATATTCTTCAGTAAGGCTTTTCTATGCTCTGAAGTCCTGTTTAATTTTTTGTTAGCCATTCCGTGTCTCATTAGATTTGTTCCTCCAATTTTTTAGACATTTCAGCTATATTGTCTGGTGGCCAATTAGGTATTTCCATTCCCAAGTAAAGCGACATCCCAGTTAAAACCTCTTTAATTTCATTTAATGATTTTCTTCCAAAGTTAGGAGTTCTTAGCATCTCACCCTCTGATTTTTGAACAAGATCGCCAATATATATAATATTATCATTTTTAAGACAGTTCATAGACCTAACTGATAGTTCCAGTTCATCTACTTTTCTTAATAAGTTTTTGTTAAATTCAGGTTCAGTAGAAACTTCTTTAACAGGAGCTTCAACGGGCTCATCAAAGTTTACAAACATGTTTAGCTGATCTTGAAAAATTCTTGCTGAGTATGCTACTGCATCTTCTGCAGATATAGATCCATTAGTCTCAACTTCCATTGTAAGTTTGTCATAATCTAAGGCTTTACCTTCTCTTGCCGTACTAATTGAGTAAGATACTTTTTTTACCGGACTGTATAAAGAGTCAATAGCAATTAGTCCTAATGGTGGTTCTTCCGGCTTGTTCATTACTGCTGGGACATAACCCTTTCCAGTTCCTACATTCATTTCCATATGAAAATGTGTATTTTCATCTAAATTACAAATAACTAAATCTGGATTTAAAATTTCTATATCAGTTACTTGAGTAATATCTGAAGCTTTAATTTCACCTGGGCCTTTTGCATCTAAAACTAGTTTTTTAGTTCCTTCAAAAGAACTTTTTAAAGCTAATGATTTAACGTTCAATACAATGTCAGTAACATCCTCTCTAACACCTTTTATAGATGTAAATTCATGTAATACACCATCTATTTGAATTGAAGTTACAGCAGCACCTCTAATTGATGATAATAAAATTCTTCTTAATGAATTTCCTAAAGTTAATCCGTAACCTTTTTCTAATGGTTCAGCAACAATCTTTGCATGTGATTTGTCATCACTTATTGAAACATCTAATTGAGTTGGTTTAATTAATGCTTTCCAATTTTTAGCATTTACATTTAAACTTTCCATTTATTAAACTCTCCTTTTTTTTGGTGGTCTTACGCCGTTATGTGGCATTGGTGTGGTATCTTTTATTGAAAGAATTTTAAATCCTCTTGCTTGTAATGCTCTTAGTGCAGTTTCTCTGCCTGATCCAGGACCCTTAACTTCTACTGACAATGTTTTCATACCATATTCTAAAGCTTTAGATGCAGCAGAGTCTGCAGCTATTTGTGCAGCATAAGGTGTTGATTTTCTAGAACCTTTGAAACCTTTTTGACCAGACGAGGCCCAAGAAACAACATTACCATTTGTATCAGCGATTGAAATGATTGTATTGTTAAAAGTTGATTGCACATATGCAATACCATTTAAAATATTTTTTTTAACTTTTTTTTTCTTTGAGTAAGAACTTTTTTTTACTTTTTTATCAACTTTTTTTTCAGCAACAGCATCTTTTTTGTCAATTTTATCTTCTTTTGCCATAAATTAATTACTTTTTAAGTGGTGTTAATTTTTTTCCAGCAATAGCTATTGCCTTACCTTTTCTTGTTCTAGCGTTACATCTAGTTCTTTGACCTCTTACAGGAAGTTTTTTTCTGTGTCTTGATCCTCGATAACAAGCGAGATCAATTAGTCTTTTTATTGTTAATGAATAATCTCTTCGTAGATCACCTTCTACTTTAAAATTAGCATCGATATACTCTCTTATTTTTAAAATATCGTCATCAGTTAGTTCATTAATTCTTTTCTTTCTAGGTATTTCAAGAGATGAGCAAATCTGATTTGAAAATTTATCACCAATTCCATAAATATATGTAAGTCCGATGTGGACAAGTTTATTTTGCGGAATGTTTACACCAGCTATACGAGCCATAATTTTTGAGATTAAATTTAGCCTTTTATATAAGAAGATGTTCTAAAGTCAACGTCTTAAACATTAAGAATATCGTTGATTTTGTTGGTTATTTGATCGATTTCAGCTGTTCCATCTATTTCAGTAAAATTTCTATTTGAAGAGTAAAAATCTAATACAGGTTTAGTTGATTTCATGTAAGTATCATATCTATGCACTACAGTTTCAAGATCGTCATCATTCCTTTTAATTAAAAATTCTTTACCACATGGATGAAGTTCGATTTGTTCGCTATCTAAGAACTTATTCATTGTCATATTACATTTTTCACATGTGACACGACCTATAATTCTTTTTTCAATCGTTTCTCTTGGTACATTAAGAAATATAACATGGCCAATTTTCTGTTTAAATTGACCTAGTATTAAATCTAAATCATTTGCTTGATTTACATTTCTTGGATAACCATCAAAGATTATTCTGTCTCTAAATTTTAAATTTGAAATTGATTGTTTTAATAATTCATTAACTATTTTATCATCAACAAATTGTCCTGATGAAATAAGTTTTTCAATTTCAATACCTAATACAGTTTTTTTTTTAACTTCACCTCTTAACAAGTCACCAGTTGATAATTGAAAATAATTATGCTTCTTAACAATAAATTGAGCTTGAGTGCCCTTGCCTGCACCTGGAGGACCAAATAAAATGATATTCACTTAATTATTTTCCAAATTTGGTTTTTTTAATCAATTGCTCATATTGAGAGCTCATCAATCTGGTTTGAATTTGTGTTACAGTGTCAATTGCAACTACAACAACAATTAAAATCGATGTTCCACCTAAATAAAAAGGTATAGGGTAATTTGCAATTAAAAACTCTGGCATCAAACATACTAATGTTAAGTATAATGCACCAATGGTTGTCAATTTTGTAAGAATTTTTTCGATATATAAAGCTGTGTTCTCACCTGGTCTTATTCCAGGTATAAACCCACCATACTTTCTTAAGTTGTCAGCAGTTTCAGTTGGATTAAATGTAATTGATGTATAAAAAAATGTAAAAAATATTATTCCTGAAGCATATAAAAGCATGTAAAGCGGTTGTCCTTGTGTGAAGTAAGAACTTATATTTAAAAAAGTATCATTATCAGAAAAATTAAAATTAGAAAAAGTTACAGGTAATAATAATAATGCAGATGCAAAGATTGCAGGTATAACCCCTGCTTGATTTATTTTTAATGGTAAATGAGAAGACTCACCACCATACATTTTATTACCCATCTGTCTTTTTGGATAATTAATAAGTATTTTTCTTAAGGCTCTTTCCATGAATACTATAAAAAGAATTGTTGCTATTAAAAGAACGAAAATAAAAATAATCATTATTGTTGAAACAGCACCTGTTCTGCCAAGTTCAAATGTTGTTACAAGTGCTCTAGGTATTTCCGCAACAATACCAGCAAATATTATTAATGAAATACCATTTCCAATTCCTCTTTGAGTGATTTGTTCACCCAACCACATTAAAAACATTGTACCTGCTATAATTGTTGAGACTGTTGTAATTTTGAAAAATATTCCTGGGTTGATTACCAAATCTGCAGAAGACTCTAATCCGACAGATAAACCATAACCTTGTATTGTAGCTAACAGAACTGTCCCATAACGAGTTATTTGAGTAATCTTAGCTCTACCAACTTCACCTTGTGCTTTTAAATTTTTAAAATAATCTGAAACACCAGTTAAAAGTTGAACTATAATTGAAGAAGAAATATAGGGCATTATTCCAAGTGCAAATATTGCCATTCTACTAACTGCACCTCCAGCAAAAACGTTGAACATTCCTAGTAATCCTTTTTGATTACCACTCATCATTATTTGTAATTGTTCAGGATCAATACCTGGTAATGGAACAAATGTCCCAAATCTATAAACAGCTAATATAAATATAGTGAATAGAATACGGTTTTTAAGATCATTAGTTTGAGAAGATGAGCTCATAATATCTTAATTATTTTTTTAATTGTATTTTACCACCAGCTTTTTCTAACTTTTCAACTGCAGATTTTGATATCAAATCAGCCTCTATGTTGATTTTTTCTTTAATGTTGCCAGTGCCAAGAATTTTTAGTTTTTGAGAATTTTTATTAACTAATTTTAATTTTTTAAGTAAATCCATATTTATTGTATCGCTAGATTTTATTGTTTTTTGATCAATAAATGACTGAAGTTTTTCTAAATTCATTATTGCTATGTTGGTCTTTCCAAAAGAATTAAAACCTCTTTTAGGTAATCTTCTATATAAAGGCATTTGTCCACCCTCAAATGCTTTAATAGCAACACCAGATCTAGACTTTTGTCCTTTTACGCCACGACCTGAAGTTTTTCCTTTACCAGATCCAATTCCTCTACCTACTCTAATTTTAGTTTTGGTAACTTTTCCTGTTGTATTTAATGTGCTCATTATCCTCTTTTTTCTATTACTTCAGAAATTTTTTTATTTCTTATTGTTGATATATGTTTAGGTGAATTTTGTTTTGATAAAGCTTTCATTGTTGCCCTAATCATATTATGTGGGTTTGAAGTACCCATGGATTTTGCAACAATATCCTTTATTCCTAAAACCTCACAAACTGCTCTTACAGGACCCCCAGCTATTATACCAGTTCCCTTGGGTGCTGATCTTAAAACTATTTTTCCTGCACCATCTTTACCATAAACATCATGATGAATAGTTCTGCCCTCTCTTAGAGGTATGTGAATTAACTTTCTTCTAGCAGTTTCGTTTGCTTTTTTAATTGCATCTGGAACTTGTTTTGCTTTAGCATGAGCAATACCAATTTTACCTGCTTGATTTCCAACAACAACTAGAGCAGAAAAGCCAAATCTTCTTCCACCTTTAACAACTTTAGTAATTCTGTTAATATGAACTAATTTTTCTAATATATCGTCACTTTTTTTATCTTTATATTCCATAATTAAAATTCCATTCCATTTTTACGTAATGTTTCTGCAAATATTTTAACTCTTCCATGGTATTTATAAACACCACGATCAAAATAAATTTTTGTTATTTTTTTCTCCAATGCTTTTTTTGCTAATTTCTCAGCTACAATTTTAGAAAGTTCTGTTTTATTAACTTTGTTCATTGCTTTAATGTCTTTTTCTACTGAAGAACAAGAAAGTAATGTAATGTTTTTTACATCATCAATTATTTGTGCTGATATATTGTTTGTTGATCTAGAAATGCTCAATCTTAATCTGTCAGATGAAGATACTTTTTTTGCTTTATTTCTAATTCTAAATCTTTTTCTATCAATTGTATTTAATTTCATTACTTTTTCTTTCCTTCTTTTTTAAGAACATATTGTCCTTGTTCTCTAACACCTTTTCCTTTGTAGGGTTCAATTTTTCTAAAAGTTTTAATTTTTGAAGCTACAGTACCAACCTGTTGTTTGTCAGATCCAGTAATTTTTAAAATAGTTTGTTTTTCAACAGCAATTTTAATTCCATCAGGGATATCGAAATTAATATCATGACTATATCCAAGTTGTAGATTCAATTGATTACCTTTAAGAGCGGCTCTGTAACCTACCCCAACAAGTTCAAGTATTTTTTCGTATCCCTTGCTAGAACCAATTACAGCATTATTTATTAAACTTCTATTCATTCCCCATAGTCTTTTTGAGTTTTGATCAACTTTTTTTGGTTTAATAGATATTTCTTTACCATCATTGATAGCAATATTGAACATATCTAGATCAACATTTAGTGACTTTTTACCAAGAGGTCCTTCAATATTTAAAACATTTCCAGATAAAACAGCTTTAACTTTTTCTGGAATTGAAATATTTATTTTACCAATTTTTGACATTAAAATACCTTACAAATTATTTCGCCACCGACTTTTTGTTTTCTTGCGTCAACATCAGTCATTACACCTTTTGGAGTAGATACAATTGCTATTCCAAGACCACCATTAATTTTAGGCAAACTATCTGCACTTGAAAATATTCTTCTTCCAGGTTTTGATACTCTTTCAAATGTGCTTATAACTGGATTTCCTGAATAATATTTTAGATCTACAGATAAGATAGGCTTGTTTGTTTCGTCTTCAATTTTATAGCCATTAATGAATCCTTCGCTTTTTAGGATGTCAGCAATTTTAACTTTAAAATTAGATGATGGTAACGATACTTTTTTGTGATTTCTCACTTGTGCATTTTTAATTCTAGCTATCATATCTCCTATAGGATCACTTAAACTCATATTTTTCCTTTCTACCAACTAGACTTAGTCATACCTGGAATTAATCCATGTAATCCTAAGTCCCTTAGGGCTATTCTTGATATTTTTAATTTTCTATATACACCGTGTGGTCTACCTGTAATTTGACATCTGTTCATTACACGATTTTTTGCAGAGTTTCTTGGTAAATTAGAAAGTTTTTGTTGAGCTTTAAATCTTTCTTCCAATGAAATTTTTTTATCCATAACAATCTTTTTCAAGGCTTGTCTTTTTTTAAAAAGTTTATTAGATAATTTAATTCTTTTATTATTTTTATTTATTGCGCTTGCTTTAGCCATTATTAATTATCTCCTTTTTTTATAAATGGAAAATTTAACTTTTCCAAAAGTGCAAAACTATGCTCTTTATTCATTGCTGAAATAACAACAACTACATCTAAACCTCGAATCTTATCAATTCTATCAAAATTTACTTCTGGAAAAATTATATGCTCTTTAATACCAAAAGTGTAATTGCCAAACTTGTCAAAACCTTTTGAAGACAAACCTCTAAAATCTTTAATTCTTGGTAATGCTATATTTACCAATCTATCGATAAACTCGTACATCTTGTTACCTCTCAAAGTAACCTTCAATCCTGCGTTAGTACCTTTTCTTGTTTTAAAATTTGCAACTGATTTTTTAAACTTTGTTACAACAGGTTTTTGACCTGCTATTTTTCCTAGATCTTCTTCTGTAGATTTTAAAATTTTAGAGTCTGCACCATCTAGGCCAAGTCCCATATTAATAACAACTTTTTGAATTTTTGGACCCATATATGTGTTTTTAAAACCAAGCTTTTCTTTTAGCGCTGGTTGAATCTCTTTATAATAAAGTTCTTTTAATCTTGGTGTCATTATTTTTTAGCCTTAGTTTCTTTAGATTTATTTTTAGTTTCAATAAGAGAAAGATTTGAAATATGAATAAAACTTTCTTTTGATACTATTCCACCTTTTTTTTCTTTTGTTGTTTTTACGTGTTTTTTCACAATATTAATTCCTTGAACTTTTGCTCTATTATTAGGTCTATCAATCTCAATAACTTCACCCTCTTTTTTTTTATCTCTACCAGTTAATATTTTTACTTTTAAACCTTTTTTAATCATTTTATAAAACCTCTGGAGCCAATGAAATAATTTTCATTTGACCTCTATTTCTTAATTCTCTTGTTACTGGACCAAAAATTCTAGTTCCAACTGGTTCTCCTTTGTCATCAACTAAAACTGCTGCATTGTTGTCAAACTTAACTTTTGAACCATCATCTCTGTGAATTCCTTTTTTAACTCTAACTACAACTGCTTTATGTACTGAACCTTTTTTAACTTTACCTTTTGGAATAGCTTCTTTTACAGCAATAACAATAGTATCTCCAATACTTGCATATCTTCTTTTAGATCCACCAAGCACTTTTATACATTCAATTCTTTTTGCACCGGTATTATCAGCAACTAATAATTCAGTTTGTACTTGTATCATTTAGAACCATCCATAACTTCAAATTTTTTATTTTTAGAGAAAGGTTTGCTTTCTATAATTGAAACTTTATCTCCAGTTTTAAACTTATTGTTTTCATCATGTGCATTATATTTTTTTCTCACTTTAACAACTTTCTTTAACACAGGGTGTGAATATTTTCTTTCTACAGCTACAGTAATAGTTTTATTAGGTTTATCACTCACTACTACTCCAGTTAATATTTTTTTAGGCATTTATTTTTCCTTTTAATATTGTTTTAAGTCTTGCTATAGTTTTTTTTGTTTGTCCAATTTGTGATGGATTAGTTATCTGAGAATTGATTTTTTGAAATCTAAAGTTAAATAAATCTTTTTTTAACTTATCGATGTTCTTAATCATTTCATCTTTAGATAGTTTTTTAATTTCTTGTTTTTTCATATTATACAAATCTTTTTATAAATTTTGTTTTTATTGGAAGTTTAGCAGAAGCTTTATAAAGAGCCTCTTTAGCAATTTCTTCTGAAACACCGTCTATTTCAAATAAAATTCTTCCAGGTTTTACTCTACATGCCCAATATTCAGGTGCACCTTTTCCTTTACCCATACGTACTTCAACCGGTTTTTTTGAAACTGGAATATTTGGAAAAATTCTAGTCCAAACACGACCTTGTCTCTTCATATGTCTAGTTAAAGCTACTCTAGCTGCTTCAATTTGTTTACCTATAATTCTTTCAGGGGCCATTGCCTTTAATGCAAATGCACCATAATTAATTTTTGAGGCACGTGTAGCAGTTCCATGAATTCTACCTTTGTGAGCTTTTCTATATTTACTTCTAACTGGTTGTAACATAATTATTCTTTAACCTCTTTTGGGGTAACTTTATTTGTTTCCTGACTAAATTCTTTTGCAAAAACTTCACCTTTATAAATCCATACTTTAATACCAATTATACCAAATGTAGTCAGGGCTTCTGCCTCTGCATAATCAATATCTGCTCTTAAAGTGTGTGATGGAATGCTTCCATCTCTTAACCATTCTGTTCTTGCGATTTCATTTCCACCTAATCGTCCGCTAATAGACACTTTAATACCTTTCGCGCCTAATCTTATGCAAGATTGCATTGCTCTTTTCATGGCTCTTCTGTAAGAAATTCTTTTAACTAGTTGCTGTGCAATATTTTCGGCAACTAAATATGCATTGGTTTCAGGTTTTTTAATTTCTTTTATATTCAGGGTAACTTCATTAGTAGTAAATTTTGATAAATTATTTTTTATTTTATCTATATCACTACCTTTTTTTCCAATTACGAATCCAGGTCTGGATGTATAAATGGTTACAAAGCATTTATTTGATGTTCTTTCTATCATCACTTTAGACACACCAGAATTTACTACATTTTTTTTAATATAATTTCTTATTTTAAAATCCTCTATAAGATATTTGCCAAAATCTTTCTTTTTAGCATACCATACAGAATCCCATCCTCTGTTCACACCAAGTCTAAAACCTACTGGATTAACTTTTTGACCCATGACTCTCCATTTGTTTTGCTTCTGATAAAATAATTGTAATAGTTGAATAAGGTTTTAAAATTGGGGCAGCTCTTCCCTTTGCTCTTGGTCTAAATCTCTTCATAACAACTTTTTTTCCACAATATGCTTCTTTAACAATTAATTTATCAATATCATATTGATTATTATTTTCTGCATTTGCTACTGCAGATGAAACAGTTTTTCTAATTTCTTTTGTAATTCTTTTTTCAGAAAACTGTAAATCTCTAATAGCTACATCTACTTTTTTTCCAACAATGCCTTTTAAAATTGGATTTAGTTTTCTTACACTAGATCTAATATTGTTGTTAACTGATCTAACTGTATTTTCTTTTAATTTATTTATTTTCTTTTTCTTGCTCATATTTATTTTTTCTCTGCTGGTTTAGCTTTTTTATCTGCTGGTGTGTGACCAAAAAAAGTTCTTGTAGGTGAAAATTCACCAAGTTTATGTCCCACCATATCCTCTGAGATTGTCACTGGTATAAATTTTTTACCATTATAAATTAAAAAACTAACACCAATAAATTCTGGTATTATTGTTGACTTTCTAGACCAAGTTTTAATTGGCATTTTTTTTGGATCTGTTTTTTGTTTTTCAACTTTTTTAATCAAGCTTTCTTCCACAAAAGGTCCTTTCCATACTGATCTAGACATTATTTTTTAGAATCCTTCCTTTTATTTCTTCTTCTTACAATAAATTTATCTGTTCTTTTGTTGTCTCTAGTTTTTAAACCTTTGGCTGATTGACCTGTAGGTGATACTGGGTGTCTTCCACCTGCAGTTTTACCTTCACCACCACCGTGCGGGTGATCTACTGGGTTCATTACAACACCTCTTGTATGTGGTCTTCTACCAAGCCATCTTGATCTTCCAGCTTTACCAATTTTAATATTTTTTTGATCTGGATTTGACAAAACACCAATGGTAGCCATTGATCTAGAGTCAATTTTTCTAACTTCTCCTGAAGTCATCTTAATTAATGAATAATTTCCATCTAAACCGCTAATTGTTACTGATGTTCCAGCTGATCTAGCAATTTTTCCACCTGCTCCTGGTTTTAATTCTACATTATGAATATCTACTCCAACAGGGATGTCTCTTAATGGCATGCAGTTACCAACTTTAATTTCTTTTTCTGTTCCATTTTCTACAATGTCACCAACTTTAATTTTTTGTGGAGCTAAATAATAAAAATGTTGACCATCATCAAATTTTATTAACATAATGTAACAAGATCTATTAGGATCATATTCAATTCTTTCTACTTTGCCTGGCATGTCAAATTTTTTTCGATAGAAGTCAACAACTCTATACATTTGTTTGTGCCCACCCGCTCTATTTCTCGAAGTGATATGGCCATTATTATTACGACCCTTCATAGTATTTTTCGGTTCAACTAATTTTTTAAAAGGTTTACCTTTCCATAGGCCAGTTCTATCGACTAATATTGTTCCTCTGGTAGATTTTGTATATGGTTTAAATGTTTTTAGTGCCATTTTTAAATTCCTGTAGTCAGGTCAATACTCTGACCTTTTTTTAATGTTATAATTGCTTTTTTATAGCCTTGTACTTTAACTTTTTTTCCTCTTGTAACTTTTGTTCTGTTTTGTTTATTAACTATATTAATTTTAGTTACATTAACTTTAAAAATTTTCTCAATATTTTTCTTTAAATTTGTTTTATTTGAAGTAGTTGGAACTTTAAAAACAACTTTATTTTGTTCAGAAAGATTAGTAGATTTTTCTGTTACTATTGGTGATAAAATTTTATCGTATAGATGAATTTTGCTCATTTTAAGAATATCTCTTTTCTAGCTCTTTTACTGAGCTTTCTGTAAACACAACCTTTTTAAATTTAATAATATCAAATGCACTAAAGTGATTCACGTCTGTAACCTTAACATTTGGAATATTTCTTGCTGATTTTTCTATTTTATCTTTTGAAGATTTGTCTAAGATTATTAGTGAATTGGTGATTTCAAATTTTTTGATTATAGAGTGCATATCTTTTGTTTTTTTAATTTCTGAGCTGAAATCACTAAAAATAATTAAATTTTTAAGTTTATTTTTTTCTGTAATCAGCGAAGCTATGCTTAATTTTTTTTCACTCTTATTTAATTTTCTTTTTTTATAAGCTAGCTCACCTTTAGGACCATGAGCTACACCACCACCAACAAATATGGGAGCTTTTCTACTAGCATGTCTAGCATTTCCAGTTCCTTTTTGAGCGTAAATTTTTGACGTAGATCCAGCTATTTCATTTTGTTGCTTAGTCTTAGCATGTCTTCCTTTGTAGTTTGCATTAGTTTTAAATAAAACATTATCAACTAATCTTTTGTTAATTTTAGCTGAAAAAATCTTATCTAAAACTTCTATTGAAGCTTTCTTTCCGTCTAAGTTTAATTTATCAATTTTCATTATTTTTTCTTTTTATCCGGTGTTTTTTTTGCTTCTTCTGCAGCTGCAATTTTTTCACTAATTGTCATTTTTTTAATATCTTTTACTGCTTTCTTGATAAGTATTTCTGTATTTTTTGAACCTGGTATTGATCCTTTTAGATACAAAAGTTCATTTTCTAAATCAGCTTTGATTATCTCAATATTTTGCATAGTTCTAAGTTTATCACCCATATGACCAGCCATTTTTTTTCCCTTAAAAACTTTACCAGGATCTTGTCTTTGTCCTGTTGAACCATGAGACCTGTGTGATACAGATACACCATGTGTTGCTCTTAATCCGCCAAAGTTGTGTCTTTTCATAGCACCTGCAAAACCTTTACCAATAGTCTTTGAAGTTGTGTCTACAAATTTTACTTCATTAAATATTTCTAAACCGAATTCATTTCCTTCTTTGTATGTAGATGTGTCTTTAACTCTAAATTCTTTTAATTTTTTTTTAGCCTCAGTATTTTTTTTTGCATAAAAACCCTTCATAGCTTTAGTTAATTTTGAGTTTTTTATTTTTCCAAAGCCAAGTTGTACCGCTTTATAACCACGTTTTTCTTCTTCAATAACGTTAATTACTCTTGCTTTTTCCATTTTAATTACAGTAACAGGTACAAGTCTTCCAGTTTTATAAAACTCTCTGGTCATACCTATTTTTTTTCCTATGAGAGCTAAATCTGACATAATTATATTTTTATCTCCACATCAACACCTGATGCTAAATCTAATTTCATTAAAGCCTCAACTGTTTGAGGCGTTGGTTCGATAATATCAATTAGTCTTTTGTGTGTTCTAGTTTCAAATTGTTCTCTACTTTTTTTATCAATATGAGGGCCTTTTAAAACGGTATATCTCTCAAGTCTTGTTGGAAGAGGTATTGGTCCTTTGATGGTAGCACCAGTCCTTTTCACTGTATTAACTATCTCTTCAGTGGAAGCGTCTAAAATTTTATTGTCGTAAGCTCTTAATTTAATTCTAATATTCTGTTTTTCCATAATAAATTATCCTGCAATCTTTTTAGTTACTTCATCCTGCACATTTTGTGGGACTTTAGAATAATGATCAAAAAACATAGAATATTGTGCCCTACCTTGTGACATTGATCTTAGATTATTAATATATCCAAACATATTAGCTAAAGGAACCATAGCAGTTATTACAGTTGCATTACCTCTTTGTTCTTGGGTGCTAATTTGACCTCTTCTACTATTTAGGTCTCCAATAACATCTCCCATATAATCTTCAGGTGTAACAACTTCAACTCTCATAACTGGTTCTAGTAATTTTAGTGTTCCTTTTGTACAAGCTTCTTTAAAGCAAGCTCTACTAGCTAACTCAAAAGCTAAAACACTAGAGTCTACATCGTGATGTAATCCATCTAAAATTGTAACTTTATAATCTATCATTGGAAAACCAGCTAAAATTCCACCATCAGATACTGTTTCTATTCCTTTTTCTACACCAGGTATAAATTCTTTTGGAATAGCACCGCCCTTAATCTTACTTTCAACAAGTCTACCAGCACCTGGTTCTTGAGGTTCTACTAAAAGTTTTACTTTAGCAAACTGACCAGCTCCACCACTTTGTTTTTTGTGTGTATATTCAACTTCTGAAGGATTTTGCAAAGTTTCTCTGTATGCTACCTGCGGGGCTCCAACATTTGCTTCAACTTTAAATTCTCTTTTCATTCTATCAACGATAATATCTAAATGAAGTTCACCCATTCCCTTAATAATAGTTTGACCAGATTCCTCATCAGAAGTAACTCTAAATGATGGATCTTCAGCTGCCAATCTACCTAAAGCTTCTCCCATTTTTTCTTGGTCAGCTTTAGTTTTTGGCTCAACTGCTATTTCAATTACTGGCTCTGGAAATTCCATAGGCTCTAATAAAACAGGATTATTTTCATCACATAATGTGTGACCTGTAATAGTGTACTTAAGACCAGCTAAAGCAACAATATCTCCTGCATTTGCCTCTTTAATATCTTCTCTTGAGTTAGCGTGCATCAATAGCATTCTTCCAACTCTTTCTTCTTTATCTTTAGAGGTATTATAAACAGCTGTTCCTGTTTTAATTGTACCTGAATAAATTCTTATAAATGTTAGTGATCCAACAAATGGGTCATTAGCAACCTTAAAAGCTAAAGCTGAAAAAGGAGCTTTATCATCAAATTTCATGTCAAGCTCATCTTCTGTTCCAGGTTTAGTTCCTTTAATTGACCCAATATCAATTGGGCTAGGTAGGTAGTTTATCGTTGCATCTAAAAGAGGCTGAACACCTTTATTTTTAAATGCAGAACCTGTGGTAATCGGTACAAAACTAAAATTTAAAGTTCCTTTTCTAATACATGCAATTAAATCTTCTTCTTTGATTTCTTCACCATTAAGATATTTTTCCATTAATTTTTCATCTTGCTCAACGGCTGTTTCAACTAATTCTGTTCTATATTTTTGAGAAATTTCTTTTAAATCATCAGGAATTTCTTTGTATTCCCATTCAGCTCCTAAAGCTTCATTTTTCCACACTTGAGCCTTCATTTTCACTAAATCAACAACACCACTTAGTGAGGCTTCAATACCAATTGGAATTTGTAGTGGTAATGGTTTGCAGCCAAGTCTTTCTCTAATCATATCAACACATCTAAAAAAATCAGCTCCAGTTCTATCTAATTTATTAACAAAACAAATTCTTGGAACTTTATATTTATCAGCTTGTCTCCAAACAGTTTCAGATTGAGGTTCAACACCAGCGACACCATCAAATACACAAACAGCACCATCTAAAACTTTTAAAGATCTTTCAACTTCAATAGTAAAATCTACGTG
>ENA-OWPI01000402-OWPI01000402.1-marine-metagenome-genome-assembly--contig:-NODE-402-length-60697-cov-11.356681_pt1 | contig 60697 bp, 29 predicted proteins | sample MGYA00238138_ERZ651775 | MGnify/ENA primary metagenome ERZ651775 (study PRJEB26906, sample SAMN06265043) | marine metagenome | isolation source: Helgoland LTER site | place: Germany:Helgoland, sampling...
TTGTTTTTTTGTTTTGTTTTTTTTTTTCATCGTCTTCAGTTTTTTTGTCGTATGATATCTCGTTCTAGGTGATGTAATTTTCGTTGTCTTGTCTCAAATCATCAAACTCTAAGAAGAAGAAGAAGAAGAAGTTAAAGAAGAAGTTAAAGAAGAGGACAAAGAAGACAAAGAAGGCAGAGAGAAAAGCCCGCGTTTCAAATGGTGCTCCCGAACGGCAGCACGCATTACTTCAACGACGACTCCTCGCGGTTGTTACAACCGGCAGATTTAGTGTTCTGCGAAAAGAGACGACAAAAGAAGAAGAAGGTAAAGAAGAAGAAAACGATGTCGAGGAGGAAAAAAAGTAGGAATACAACGAAGAATGTAGGTGATGAGGAGGAGGAGGAGGAGGAGGAGGAAAAGGAGGAACAAGATGTACCGATAGAAATAAACGAAGCGTTTGAGAACGCGTACCACATAGGGACAGTCGCGGATACCTATCACGACTCGGATTCGGAATTTTTTGATTACGACTCAGAGGGACAGATTTTAGAGGACGACACGGAAGTTTTAGTCGCGTTCGGGACGACGGAGCTGAAAATGGGAGAGACTTGGGGTGGGATGAGAGTCAACAAAGGGGGGTCAGACTTGATCTGTTCTAAAGTAGAGGACTTGACGATATTAGACAGACGGTATTTCGCAGTTGGCGATAATTGCGTGAAGGCAAAGAATACGTTGGGGATGTGCGGGAAAATTGTGGACATGAACGTGAAGGCGACGCTGTTCTGTCCGGCGACGAAGGAGTACGCGGACGGAGTGGACTCGAACGAGTGCCAGACGTTACGGAGAGTGTATCCTGAGGCCACGGTTGTTTATGGAAACTGGATAGGGATCGTAGAGACTGTGACAGATGTTATCAGGGTGGGATTGTTGAAGGACAACGGAAAGAAGGCTACAAAGAAGAAGAAAACCGGGAAATGGCTGAAACCCTCTTGGCCGCTACCAGCCGGTGATGCTTTCGTCAAGAAAGAAAAAGATCGAGAAGATGTCGAAAATCACGCGTATCTGGACGAGGAGTTGCCAGATTTGCTAGTGGAAGTGAAGCCGAGCGGGCAATCGGACGAGTATGCCAGCGACGGTGAAGAATTATCGGACGAAGAGGAACGGGAATATTATTATATGAACACGCTCGGCCTCCGCCATTGCGACGAGGCCGAATCAAGTAGAGTTGACAGGTTCCATCTTGCATCGACGCAGTGCGGGTGCTATCGCCCAGGCGATATCGTTGACGTGGAGGAACAAAAAGTAGGGCGAGCTGTACAGGAAGTTCTGCGCGATGGAAGGGATAAGGTAAGACTCGACCGCGCAGATTTTCTCGAACACTGTTGGATTAAAGGTGACGAGGATGACGACGAATGGGTCACACTTTTTTCGGCGTTTGCAGTAGATAACGAACCCCATTATGCAGAGGATTACGAAGAAATTACAAGTAAACAAGACGAACAATACGACGCAAAGATGGCCGTTGTGTGCAAGAAACTTGTATACCAAAAGCATAGCATGGCGCAAAGGGCAGTCGTGAAATCCATCCACGACGGCATGGCACAGGTGAAGTGGAAGATGCAACACCTTTATAAAGAAGAAGGTATGGTACGAAATGCTCGAGAGTATAAAGACGATCCTTTACGTCGAGTTGCACCGAAGAAACTTCCTTGCGAGGAAGAAGAAGTAGTTTTAGAAGAAGAAGAAGATGCGCCTCCCGATGGCAATCCTGAACATTTTTTGCCGCCATGGTGTGAAGGTTCGTGCAAAGTACAGGAGAAACCTCCGCGCTATATGCCATCGTCAATGCTCACCGTTGTCGATAAGTTCTGTGCTCACTTTTTACAAGCCGGAGATCACGTCTTGTGCGATAAAAATGCTCTGAAAAAATACTTTCCGGAAGCGCATAAACGCGCGCTTCGCTTCGAAGAAAAGCGCGAGAAGCTTTGGGTGCAGGAGGAGAAGAAAGAGGAAGAAAAACAGAACTTTTACAAATCGTCGTTAACGTCAAACGATGAAGTTTATTGCGCTCGCGTCATTTCTACTGAAACCACGTGCGAAGTTCTGTGGCAAGACGGGTCCAGAACGCTTGAAAAGGCTAAAGATTTATTGAAAATGGAACACTTAGAAGACCACGTGTACATGTGCGGTGACTTTGTGGTGAAATCCAGCGAGTTTAAGAAAGCTGTCGGGTCGGAGAAAGTGCAAGATCTCGAGCAGACGTGGGAGGACGATTTAATGAGGAAACGCGAACAGTATAGCGAGAAAACAGTTCTTGACACTTTCGCAGTTGGTTACGTCGAAGCTACGAACAGCGAAGAGCGCACGGCAGACGTTGTCTGGATCGCCGATGCGTTTGTATTTGAAGCTTCAGAGAATGACAACGAGAGGTTCTTAGCAAACGCAGAAGGTAAAGAACGACCACCGCACGTCATGGAGCTCAAATGGCGCGAAGACTGGGATGATGATGATTTCTCGAGCGAAGGTAAACCCCCGCAAGTTTCCATCGATGGCGGCGGTGCTTCGTATTTCGATAATCACTATAACAAATATTACGCCAATACCATGAACAAGTTACTGGAGCTAAAGAAAAGAAAAGCGGGAGAAAATGAATGTACTAAACGTGGCGTTGTAAGATTTAAGTCCAGAGAAACGGTTCCGGTGTACGCACTTCAGTCATACCCTTCGGTATTGTTCCAAGCGTCTGGAAATGACGTCGTTTTGAGAAATATTCCGGGAATCGACCAATTGCTTGTGGAAAATGATCAGCCTGATACTATGGGCATCGAAGATTTCATGACTGTTCCTAACGACAATAACAAAGAAGTTTCAGCTTCGACTGGGCCTAAAGTTTTAGACTCTTTAGTAGAACAGTGGGGTTCGACCAGATTCATGCACGAGTTGAAGAATCACGATATTTTCAATCGTGATCTGGCGCCACCGCATGCGTTGGCGGCGTGTGAACGCATACTAGGATCAATTCATATCGACGCCACAAAACGCGATCCTGTTCACTTCTTGTGCAGTGCTGTGAAGGATGTTTTCGTGCCTTTCTATGAACGCGAATTACAAGTTATACCTGGGAACCCGTGGTCCGTTCCCAAACTCGAGGAGAATGTGTATTGGTTCCGAGGATCTTCCAAAACTCCAAAAAGGTTAATCGCAACTTCCCCGGAATGGCAACAATCGCATGGTGAACACGTGCGAGTGTGGGGTTTCGCCGCCGCAGAAGCTTACAAGCACAGACACGCGAAACACCCTAGACTGAATTCGACTAAATTAGACGAATTCGGCGCGCGTACATACATCTCAAGTTTTGTACAAGACGTTTCGTGGGTCGGAGAGATCGTAGAATCGAGTGCTGGTCTGATGAAGATAGCGTGGGGTAGTGGAACAAATACACATCAACCGCCTTTTAACATCGAGCTGTGCGAGCTTTTGGATGATTCAGACGATAGTGATTCGGATGATGGCGATTCAGACGATTCTATGGAGAGCGGATGGGAAACAGATGAGAACGAAGATTATTATTCGGAGTTAGACCAAGAGGAAGACGACCAATCATGGGGGAGTTTCCCCACCGGCAGAATCTCGGAAACACATTCTGATGATGGGTTTTCAGACTCGGAACTTTCCAGTGTGCCAATGATGGATTTTAGTGGTGATGAAGGAGAAGAAGAAGGAGAAGAAGGAGATATGGGTTTGACGATTGATGACGATTCCTTCGACGATGAGGAGAGTGACAGGGTTAGCGGTAGCGAAGACTTGGACCTTCTTGACGATGAGAATGGTACAATCGAACGCGGTGCTGGTTCAGTAGCCGTATTTGGTTCGCTTCTCGATGGCCAACTTGAATCAATCCGTCGAATGGTTGAAGATACAGCGGCGAAGGATTTTATCTGGAGAGGTAAAATCTTCGGGAAAGACCAAGACGATATAAAGAAGAGTAGTGGGTCTATCGACGCAGATTCGATATCTCGCTTGGTCAAAAATGCGTTACCGCCCGGTCTATTCGAAGAAGACACTGCCGACGCGGCAGTTGACGACATCATGGAAAGATACAAAAAACTGAGCTTCAGCGCACATACTGAGCTGAAGAAGACTTTGACCAGGTATTCCGACGAAGAGCTGAAGCTATTGCTCATCTCCACTCACTTCTGGCGCCGAAGAAGGGGGGCTGGCTTTGAAGAAGACGACGAAGTGTTAGGAGATAATGCAGAGCCAAGTGATCTCGAGAAGGATTTTGTCTCGAAAGCACAGTTGAACGCCGAATATGCCGCCAGATCTCGGAGATACAAGGATATGGCACATCCACGCAACATCGCAAAAGCCTATCCTGGTATATTTCTGGATGCAGACGACGCCCGGACCACTGTTTCTGATGTGTTACGGGACTCTAGTATACGCTCAAATATGGTTGGGTTGAACGCTTTCCATTCCTTGGTAGAAGCGAACGGACCTCGCAATACCTCTAGAGATGAAATGCCGTCATTATTGGATTCGCTCAATTTCGTCTGGAGACAAGAGAGGAAGGAGAAAGTGAAGCAGCTCGAGAACCAATTTCTTTGTCGCAGTCCAAGGCAAACGTTGTCGAAAGTTGACGACGATGCAACGATCGCGGATGAGAATAATATCAACGACGAGGATGAAGAGGCATTGTCTACAAGTTTTGATGTCGTCGACGGCGGCTTTTCTGATTTTTTACTCAGAGATTCGAGTTCTCAAATGAATTTGCCGCGACAAGTTCAGAAAGCTGTTCAAAAAGAATGGTCAATCTTACATAAAGGCTTGCCCGCGAACGAAATTTGGGTAAAATCGTCGCAAGCGAAAATGAACGTTTTGCGGGCGATGATCAAAGGACCATCGTTGACGCCTTACCACGACGGTTTATTTTGCTTTGACATTTTGTTCGACGAGAACTATCCGTCTGTTCCTCCAAAAGTTCATTATCACTCGTACGGATACCGACTCAATCCAAACTTGTACAAGGAAGGCAAAGTCTGCCTGTCGTTGCTCAATACGTGGGACTCGGAGGAAAATTCGGAAAGATGGAGCAGTTCATCAAGTGCGTTGCAGGTTTTAGTTTCGCTCCAAGCGTTAGTGCTGAACGATAAGCCTTATTACAACGAAGCGGGCTACGAAAAACAACGTGGAACGGAAGAAGGCATTCGAAACTCAGCCATGTATTCAGAAAATGCGTATCTTCTCAACTTGAAGACGATGATACAAACGATCAAACGCCCACCCGTAGGGTTTGAGGCGCTCGTTCGAGCGCACTTCAAAAGTCGTCGAGCCTCGATATTAAAGAGCATTGCTGCGTATCTTGAAGGTGCACCAGTTGGTAGCTATTGCGATGACCCGAACGTACAGCACACGAAGCACGACACGCACAATGTGAAACCGACGAAAGGGTTTCTACTAAGTTTACAAGGGTTACAAGAAACGGTGCGAACTGCATTCCGGAAGATTTGAAGATGAACGACAACTACTATGATTGTTCTTCTCATACATTTTTTTGTGGAGCTAACATACCAGTACCCGACCTTAGAATTTTTTAATAGTAATGCGTGCGCGCGGCTTTTTCTACGCATTTCATAACAAATGCACCAATCTTCACTTCTGTTGGACCAAGTTCACTGGCGCCTCTTGCACACCGAGCCATCATGCGGCTCAAATTTGCATTCTCCGCCAGCATCCGCATCGCAGATTCCTGCGTTTCCGTAATCGAAAGAATATGCGCAATCATAATGAGCGCATATCGCAAGACTCTCGCGTTGATCCCAGAAACTGGCGCGACTTTAGACGACGGCGTTTTCCTTGTCTTGATCTTAGCTTTCTGAACCGCCATCTCCCAAAGCGCCGTGTTTGCCGCTGCGGCCAAAACGTTTTCCTTACGAACAACTCTTGGCCACCCTTTCCAATCCAAGTGCGCAAACGCGGCTAAGACGCGCAAAGATAAATCGACGAGCTCTCTCGATCGAGAGCACGTGTAGTTTATGTAAGTTGCATTTTGATCCTGCGTCGTCGCAATATCCATGATATTCGTGGACGTCGAAGGGATTTCGTTCCTCAAAACAGATACTACATCGCTCAACACCGCATATTCGTTCAAGGCGTCTTGGAATGATTTACACGTAGATAGCGTCCGGATGAGAGACAGGCATGCCATTCGCGTATCTTGCGGCGAGCTTGCTTTCAAGCAATAGTTCAACCAACACGAAGTCGTAATCTGTGACTGCTTTGGCGCCGAGATAACACCGGATTGTGGGATCTCATCTTCTCCAGTTTTTAAATTTGTCGTCGGGACCGCCCGTCTCGACGCAACCATTGTCATCACCAAATCACTCGCGGGTAATACGCGACTACCAACTACATCTCTCCCATTTGTAAATTCAGAAGCAGCAAATGAGGTTAACCAAGTGAGAGCACCTAGGAGAGGCGATGTAGCTTCCCATGCTCGTGCACCAACACATCTACGCAAACAATCAACGACAATCGCCACCGCATCAAACTTCTCATCCACTACAGCGGTAGCGCTTCGAGAAGGAGCGCTCGAAGAAGCGTCGCTCTTTTTCGATTTTGACGCGCCCTTAGATGGAGCGGTGATGTAATCTTCTGTGGGAACTTGCTCTTTCGTGTGCACGAAAACTCTCCCAGTGGTTGAGAGCGGGTGCGGTAGCAATGAACCGCCGGCGAAAGAACCGGCGCACGCGCTCGCCACATCAAACTCTGAACCGTTGATTCTTCTGCGAAGGATCTTTCTCTTCTCGTTACCTCTAACATTTGTCGTTATCGAAGCTGCGACCGTCGCTTTATCGGTGATCATCATGTCATCTTCCTCTACAGAATCTTCCGCTTCGTCATCTTCAGTAGCTCCACCTCTTGGGGGCGGTTGCGATGTTGAGAGATTTCTGAGCAAGTTGCGCCGCCGAGCTTCAATCACTCTTCGACAGCACGTTTGATCGTTCTTAAGCAGAATTAGCAAAAGTCTCGCTGCTGAAGCCGCGAGTTCATCTCGGGCGTTATCGTCCGCAAACTCGTTCCTCGGTGGATTCAAGTCTTTGTCGCCGTCAAACGCTGCGACAGATTTCAGCGCCTCAAGAAGCGTGATGAGGAAATTCGCGTTACTGAATACCTCGTTGATACTATCAATTCTATATCCGCTGTTCTTCGGGGTACCGTCTACATAGCTATTATCGTCTCCCTGATCTTCATCGTCGAGGAAAACAGAAGCGAGCGCTCGGCCAATCGCCACGCTGTGGTACTCCCATCCTTCCTCTATATCGCGCAGTCCGCTCCCGACTTTCTTGCTATTAGTATGACTACTACTACTATTTTTCTTCTTTCTCAAAGACGCCAACGTGGCACCTTTTTCAACAGCTTGAGTGTGGAAACCGAGAAACACCAAAGCATCACGTTTGGCAAAAGAATCTAAAAAGAACGCAAACTTCTTCGACGAGATTCCTCTTTGATTGTCGGCGTTGTTATTGTTGGTAGCATTACCGTGATAGTGGTACAACGCTGAAGCTGCCATTGAAGCTTGATCAAATAAACCTTTCGGTGCTTTCGGTAGCATCGGTCGCCAGTCCGAAACTTCTTTACATGTCGTCGTCGTCGTCGTCGTCGTCGTCGTCGTCATTGCTTTTGGCTCCGATGCTATCGTCTTTGTCGTATCCATGTTCTTGATTTGTTGTTGCTGTTGTTGCGCTTGTCGATTTGTCGCACCAGTAGCAGCATTCGCGGCTACGCTGAGGGAATGCTGCTTTTGATGGACGTTGTTGTTGTCGAACCGTTTAATTGCATCCGATACGCTCAAACCACCACCACCGCCTTCCACATCTTGTTTCCTTCGCTTCGCCTCGTTCCCTGCGACCGTCCCAGTTTCATCCTCGCTTCTTTTCTTCTTCTGTAGCTTTTGTTCCTCGAATTCATTCTCTCTCTTCTTTACTTGCTCTCTCAAACCGTAAATCTCGTTCATCAACTCTTGTTTCTCCCTCCTCGACCGCCTTCTCGCGTTCTCTTCTCTCTCCTGCGCCTCTTGCAACTCTTCGTCTTTAAATCCGAGCAAATTTCTCAATTTTTCAACCTCTTTTCGCATCTCTCGGATTTCTGCCGCTGCAACGTGATGCGCCGCGCTCGTGTTCGCGTACGACGTCGTCGCGATCGCAACCTCCGATTGTTGCTGATGACCGTGCGCGATCGCTATCCTACCACTTTGTCCGCCTCCCGCCGTCGCATCCTTCGCCTCCCGTTTCAGCTTGGCGTTTTCCTTCTCGTATTGCTCCACGCGAGAGCGGAGCAACGAGAGCATGCCATCTTTATCTTTATCTCTCCGCTCGAGCTCGTGTAATCGGGATTGTAAAAAATGCGCGTCTGTTACTTCTAAATTGTTCGTATTGTTCTTCTGTTGTTGTTGTTGTTGTTGTTGTTGTTGTTGCGAGACGTCGCCCATCTGTCGCTGCTGCTGTTGAGATTGCGTGATGTTGACGAGATTATTATTCACATTATTATTATTATTATTCACGGTTTGTTGCGTCGTCGTCGTCGCGTTCCCGCCGCTCGTTCCAGTGCCACCGCCTCTTTGCCTGCTCGCCTTTTCCGCTTGCTCGATGATGGAGTCAAAGTTACTATTGAGAGTCAGAGAGTAAGTTTAATACATGTTGCAGATGCCTAGATGATAAAAATCCCCCCCCGGAACGAACACACACACAAACAAACAAAACGAGGGATGAGAAGAGAGAAAGAAAGAGAGAGAAAGAGAAAGAGCTTCTTCGCAAGAAAACAAATAAACTCACCTGGCGTCCACGTTCGCCCACACGTCGTCGTCGTCGTCGTCGTCGTCGTCGTCTTGGCCAAAGCCGAACTCAGGTGTTGTGTTCGTTCCCATTCTTCTCGCAGAGCAGAAAAAGCAGTGAAGGAAGTACGAAAAAATTCAAAAATTCTTCTCGAGACTGTCGATGAGTGAAAAAACAGCAGAGAGAAATTTTATTTTGGCCGCACTTTTAAGGATAAAAAAACAATATTATGACTCCTTCGACAACACCATCGAATAAGATACTGATGATGAGAGCGTCTTCACTTTCATCGTCATCGCGCAGAAATAGTCGCAGTTATACGAGTAGTCGCAGTTGTTGTTGTTGTTGTTTCTCTTGTCGCGCTGTTTCAAAGAAAATGACGAGGATACAGACGACGGATACAGTTTTGGGAAGAACGCGCGATGCAAAGTTCGTTACGACGAAAAGACGAGTCACAACCGCATCGTCATCATCTTCATCGTCATCGACGGGGAGTAAGGGGTTTACTCGTGATGATATCGTCGAGTCTTTCGAGAGCTCGAAAGCATCCAGTGCACTCCACAACGACGATTTATCTCCCGTTCTGAAACAGAATCGAACGTTTTCAACCTTCGATACCGCTTCCTTGTGGGTCGGTTTAGTCGTCTGCGTTCCCGCCTGGCAACTGGTCTCCAGTCTCATGGGGATTGGAAATTTGAGCGCTTTTCTAGCGCTATTGCTGGTGTTTGTGGCGAATTTATTCGTCGTGTGGCCGATTGTGTTGCAAGCAAACGCGGGTGTTAAATACGGGATCCCGTTCGTGGTGCACGCGCGGTCATCGTTCGGGGTGAAAGGCGCGAACGTGGCTGGATTGAGTCGCGGGTTTATCGCGAGCGCGTGGTTCGGGATTCAGACGGTGGTGGGCGCGAACTGTTTGAGAAGTTTAGCGGTAGATTTCGGGGTGGCATCGGGTGTATCGTCGCCGTATTTGGGAGGCATATGTTATATCATATTTTGGCTCTTGCAAGCGTACGTGGTTTGGAACGACGTGGAGAGCATAAAGACGATCGAGAAGCTCGCGGCGCCGATTTTGCTGTTTTTGACGCTTCTCTTGTTTATATTTACGTGCGTTTCTTCCGGAGGTGTCGTGCAATCGGTTCTCTCTGCGTTTGCGACGAATGATGGTGGTAGTAACATGAGTAGTAATAGTATCGCTGGCAGTTTCTCGTGGAAAACGTTTTTCCAAGCGGCGACGGCGTCGGCTTCGTTTTGGGCGACGATGATATGTAACGTGAGCGATTTCTCGAGGTTTTCGAAATCGCGAGAGAGTTTCGAGAAAGCGTCGTTTGCTATGCCTTTAGCGATGGCTGTGTTCGCGTTCGCTTCGATAGTGGTAACGTCATCGGCCGCACACATTTTGAACACGAGTTCAAATTTGATTACCGATCCGATGGTGGTGACATCGTTGTTGTCGACGCATTTCAATTGGGGTAAAATAGCGAGCGTTTTGGCCGCGATTGGTATATTAACGGCGACGCTAAGCACAAACATCGCGGCGAATATTTTAGCACCAGCCAATGCCATTCAAAATTTAGCCCCTTCGAAATTGTCTTTTCGAACGTCCGCGATTCTTTCGATGATTTTAGGCACCTTATGTCTCCCTTGGAAACTCACCAGCGACGCGAACTCGTACATATTCGTGTGGTTGACTGGATACGGCGCGTTCCTCGCTCCGATTTTAGGAATCATGCTTTGCGATTACTTCCTCATACGAAACCAATACTTAGTCTTGGAAGACTTATACTCCGCCGACAAGAACAGTTCGTATTACTTCACCAACGGCGTCAACTATAAAGCGATGCTCGCCTTCGCCGTAGGCGTCCTCGCAAACTTGCCTGGATTTTTACACGCCGTAGGTCTCTGGCCGTCTTCGATGTTGCCGCAGTGTTTAGCGCTGGCGTACGATTGCGCCTGGTTCGTCGGCGTCCTCGTCGGTGGATGCATGCATTTCGCGCTCGAGAAATTCTTATCCTAGAAGTAGTTATATTAGTAGTAGTTGTACTAAAAGTCGTTTTGAGGCCATGCGTTGGCGAGACGTGATGAAACCGATCCGGACGACGCGTAAACTCGTAAAGTTTGATGAAATCACTCCACACAACATTTACACGTTTTGTCACACAAACACACCAACACACCACCATGTCCACCATCCCATCCTCCTCCCCTTCCTCCTCGTCGTCACCTTTTTATTACGTTTTCGCGTACGACAGTTCAATCTCCAACGAAAACAATGAAATCGAACGCGTGGTTCATTTCTATCCCGAAGAGACTTCGGAACGAATCCAATGCGAAACGAGCGCGTTTTTGTGCGGATTGGACGCGTTCATGTCGACGTTTCTTACGAGCGAGGACGATGAAAACGAAGAAGAAGAAGAAGACGACGACGAAAAAGAGGAGGATGAAAAGACGACGACGGAAAAGAAAGGATTTTCCTCGTCTGATTCGTCCTTCATCGGCGCGAAAACGAGAGGGAAATTTTACTGCGCGGTGAATGTCCTTTCCTCGGTTTGGTTGGCAGTCGTCGAAGTTTCCGTCGACTCCTCTTCGTCGAGAAGACATCCACTCGAGATGGAACAACAACAACAACAACATCATCAACAACAAGGGAACGAGCGCTTACGGGTGTTACGAGACGTGATGGAGAGAGAAGTGAAAGAGAAGTTATTCGTAAACGACGACACGGCACCACTCGTCGTCGCCGCCGACGCGGAACGGCGTCGTCGCGGAACATCGAGCAGCAGCGAAGAGGAGGAAAAGAGAAAATGGAAGGAAGAGTTGAAGAGGTTAATCGATCGATTAGGGGAGAGGTTGAACGACGAATCGTCGTCGTCGTCGTTTGCGATGGGCGGCGCGATGATGAAGACAAGTAGTGTAACAGAAACGAAAGACGACGAGGATGTGGCGTACGTGCTAGAAGAGAGGGAAAATAGGAGCGGATGTTTTGTTCAAACGAGCGCGTCGAAGTCGTTGGACGCGTTGAGCTTGATTTCAAAAAGAGAAGCGACGAAGCTCAGAGACGAGATGGAATCGGTATTAGAAGAAGACGAATCTGGAAGTTCTGCGACAAGAACATCAACAACAATAGAAAGAGCGACGCGACCTGGCCACGATGCGTGGCTTTGGTCCCGAGTCATCGCAGATCGTACCAAACGCCTTTTCTTTATAACCGAAAGAGAAGACGTGAAAACGTTGTTGCAAGCGAATGACGCAGTGAACGAATTAGGCGCGGCGTAGTTTAGTAAAGTTGTATTCATTAGTAGTACGTTAGTAGTAGTTTGTATATTTTTATAATTAAATATTATTTCGTTAGAATAGTACAGAGGTTTGTTGTTTGATCTTGGAACGAGATTACGCGCCCAAATCAATGACGCGATCGTATTCGCTTTGCGGAACAAATTTACCCGCCGCAACCACCGGTTGTTTCGTCGCCGCAACCACCGGTTGTTTCGTCGCCTCAACCACCGGTTGTTTCGTCGCCGCAACCGCCGGTTGTCTCGTCGCCGTCAACGGAGTAGTCGCCGCACTAGCATTCGGTCGACACGTGTGCGCCGGACCGTGAGCGGCATCCGCGCACGTAAATTTTTGTTGAAACGCAAACGCGTCTCTGAACATGTCTTGGTGCGTGCTCGCGCGCATGTCCCAGTTGGAAATGTCGTGCGCGAACCCGTTCTCACCAGTGAATTCAAACATTCTGTCGTAGTTTCTGCACTGTGGCAAAGACCATTTGGAGACGTCTTGGTTGAACCTTAAGGCCATCATGAACATTTCGTCCACAGACTTCGCAGATTTCATGTTCCAGTTGGTGATATCTCCGTTAAATCTATCCGTATGCTTGAACATGCCGGAGAAGGATTGAACTTTGGACACGTCCCATCGAGACAAATCGCCGTTGAAGGCGTTCGCTCTGTTGAACATGCGAATCATCGACGTGACGCTAGAGACGTCCCATTTGGATAAGTCGCCATTGAACGAGGAGTGTCTGTCGCCTTCGACTGATTTCGGCGGGTCCATGAACAATTGGTCCATGTTCGTCACGCGAGAGACGTCCCAGGTGGACAACGGGCCAAAGGCTTGGCCGTGGCAGTCACCTCTCACCGGTTCGGCGAGCAAACAATCCGTGACTTCATCCATAATGTTCGCATCGGTCAACACACCAGCTTCTTCCGTTCCAAACGACGCTTCATTGTTGGAGGTCGAGAGCTTCTCGGCCGCAGCGATCGGTTGGTTTTTCGCCGCGGAGATCGAGTTGTACAAAGAAGAGGAGGATGATTTTTTGCTAGTCGAGGCACCGGCCGCATCTCCTCTGCCGTTGACGATGTCATCCATCACTTTCGAGGAGGTGCACGAGTGGAAGTCGAGTAAACCGGACGGTCTAAAACCGCACTCCCACGAGGCTTTGAACGCAGTCGCACCGGCGAACATGTGATTGTCCGTCTTTTTCGCCGCGTATCTCCACGCGGAAATGTCTTGGTCGAAGGACGCCGCGCCGCTAAACATTCTGTCGAAGTACTTAACAGATCGAGTATCCCACTGCGACAAATCGCCGTTGAATCTGTCTTGATCCGCGAACGCTTCGCTCATGTCGGTGACTTCGGAGACGTCCCACATGGACATAACGCCAAACTCGGATTGCTTGGCAAATTTGTGGCAGTTACCTTCCGTCGGGTCTTCGTCCAAGCACGCCTTGACGGCTAACTTGAACGTATCGTCGTCCGGTTTCGGCACTTGGCACGACCCCGGGTGCCTTTGCGCCGGGTTGCCGCACTGCGGCACGTCCGAGCGACACGCGCCAAAGATAAAGACGTTGTTCCCCATCGGGTTCGCAACGCCCTTTCTCGGGTAGTATTCCGTGTCTTCCAACTCGTGCTTGGTGTTGCACGAAGCCATGGTAGAGATGAATTGCACCGGGTACTCGATTCTCGCTTGCACAACTTCCACTTCGATTGGGTTTTCAGAGGAAATTTCAACATCCTTGTGCTGCTTCTTGGCGCTTTTGATCATCGAGACTTCTCTGTCGTACTCCTCAACCTTCTTTTGTTGTTCGGCGGACAATTTCGCGGCGGTCTTCTTGTGCGGCACGGCCAACTTTTGCACCGGTTTGTGGGCGGAAGAAAGAAGCGCGCGTCTGGATTTGATCTTAGCGCTTTCTTCTTTGGATTGCTGCGCAATCTCCTCTTCCGCGTGGAACAAGGAAGAGGACCACCATCCCCAATCGAAGAACGCGCCGACGTTTTTCTTCTCCTTGGCGAGCGTCTTCGCCTTCTCCAACTCATCCTTCTCTTGCTTGAGAAACTCTTCTCGCTCCAGCTGCTCTTTCTCTCGTTCTGCTTCTTCGTTGTGTTTCGCTTCCTCTTCGGTGGCGAGACGTTCTTTCTCCGCGTCCGCCTCTCTCGCTTCTTGGACTTCTTTCTCCAATATGTCAATCTTTTCTTGTTGCAAACGCACCATCTTCTCCTCGGCGGTTTCTTTCTTGGAAGAAGAAGAAGAAGATTTCTTCGCTTCTGTTTCTTCTTCTTCTTCTTCTTTGTCGTCGTCCTCGTCAGCAGCAGCGGCAGACTTCTTGGACGCCTTCTTCGAGGAAGAGGACTTGGACTCTTTGTGCGCCAGCGTCGCCTTCTTCTCGAAGAACTCTTTTTGCGTCGGCGTCATCTTCGTCCCGTCTTCAAACTCGCCCTCCTTCTGCTTCATCTCCTTCGCTTTCTCTTGCTTCTTCTCTTCCTTCTTCGAGACTGGTTTGGCAGCAGTCTGAACTTCTTCCTCCACGATTTCAATGTCGGCGTACCCGCCTTTCGGTTGGACCCCGATATCGGACACAAAGTTCTCCGGGTTCGCTTTCTCGTATAAAAAGAAACCGTAGCGAGCGTCGTGCGCGAGTTCGTGCGGAACCGCAAACACGCCGCACATTTCTTCCGGCATGTCGATCGCGTTCTCGTACGAAAAGTTCGGGGACATGTTCGCGGTGATGAATTTCGCGCCCACTTTGCCTGTTTTAATATTATTATTATCATCATTGATGTTGTTTTGAGATGATGATTTGGAATGTAATGATATAACAGTAGAGTGTAGAAAAAATGTCAGCGACGCGTCGTATTTCGTTGTCAAACAGCTCTTTGGTCTGTTTCTCACTCGTCGTAGGTTCCGAGAGAGAAAATTTGATCGCGCGAGGAATATAAACGACGAAACGATATACACGTATACTAAAAGAATAAACTGCGCACCTCTCCAAGATTTCGGTTCGAACGGCAGTAACGATAAAACGTCCTGCGGCGAGCACCCGACGGACAAGCGAATCGTCGATTGCGTTTGCCCTAATCGGCTTCCATTCGTGAATGGAGCCGCGGAACCGAACGATGATGATTTTGACGACGCCAATCCCAAAATCCCGACCGCCGCGAGACCGCCCACGGTTAGAAAAACATTCTTCTTCGCAGAAGTAGTCTTCTTCTTAGTCTCTCCTTCTTCGTTCTTCTGAGAGAGTAAAGACTGCGTTTCTTTCTCGTTCTTCGCAGTAAACGTGTTCATGATGATGTTTCTTCTACACCCACAATTTCTTCTAACAACACAAGAGAGTAATGAGGAAAGAGGAAGAGAGACAAAAGCACAATCCCTTTCCGCGGTGTCAAACGTTTCCTTAAAAAGGAGAAATAATTTCAGTAAAATTTCAAAAACCCTAAACAGTTCTTGTAGAACACATTTTTCAAAGACACGACGCACGCATCAGAAAAAAAGAGAGGATTGCACGCGCGCTTTGCTGCTGGGCGTGTATCTAATACAACAAAAAGAAATGAAGAAAGCGATGCTCTGCGCTGGAGTCATCTCTGCCGTCACAGTTGCGAATACCAACAACGGTGTTTCAGCGGCGACAGCGAGTTCTTTGTCTTTAAAACATAACGTGAAACAAAACCAAGGAGGAGGAAAAGAAAGAGTTTTATCGGGGAAGAAAAATGAGGCCGCGCATTCCTCCGGGGATCTGCAGAAGCAAAAATCATCCTCCTCGGAAGGAGATGATGTCGCCTCGTTATCGTTCGGTGGTGGGAAAAAACGCGCGCAACAACAACAACAACAGCAACAACACTTCGAGCAGCAGCAGTTACAGCATCGGGAAGGAATGAATACTCATTTGGAGACGAAGAAAGCGCCGTTACCTTCCTCATTCGTTGTTGAAAATCACGATTTTGATGGCAGAAATGGTGTTGGAGAAAAAGCTGATGAAGAAGAAGAAGATTCAAAAAATGGCGCTTCGGCGGAAAAAACGCGCATCGGCGAACGACAACAACAACTCGCGGGAGTGGATGAAAACGAACACAAACACAAACAAAACTTCGTGGAATTCATGAGAGCGCACGACAAGAACTACTGTCCGGAAAACAAACCTTCGGAGATTGAGAAACCGTGCTCGGAATCAATCAAGAGAGAGAAGATCTTCGAGACGAACTTGTTGAAAATGAACCAACACAACGCGAAGAGCGGGAAAGCGTTTGGGATGCGAGTGACGGAATTCGCGGATTTGACGCAAGAAGAGTTCATCGCGAAACATTTGACGTATAAGAGTTGGAAGAAAGAGCAGATGGAGATTGCTGCGAACAGAGCTGGGAGACAACCGGACGATCCGAAGGTTGAGATTCCAGCCGAGGCTGAAAAGTCGTTCGAGAAGGCATTCGGGAAGTTGGAGAAAGCGGTCGAGGATGAAAGCGTCAATGCGCCAACTTTGGAATCGAAACAATCTTTAGTCGTTGAAGAAGCCGAGAAGCAAAATGCGAACAAGGATAACAATAACGACAACAACGACAACAATCAACAACAACCGAATCAACAACAACAACAGCAAAATCAAGACGCGAGAAAAGATGCTGCAGTGAAGCAAAACAACAACAACAACAAAGATGCGAACCGAATAATCAACGAGGCTAAGGAAGGGCATCATGAATCGCACGCCTCCTCCGATGATGACAATTCGTACGAAAACATCATAGGTGAGATGTTCACGAGCGACGAGGACGTAGACTCGTCCTCCTCGAGCGTCGGCGACGATGAATATTCTTCTTCCACCTCTCTTCCGAACGATCGCGCCTCTTTACTCGGTGTGGATAACTACCCGGAGGAATTTTCGTGGACCGACCCGCCAGAAGGATGGCCGAGAGACTTGGTTGGCGAAGTTCACGATCAACGAGACACGTGCGCTTCGTGCTGGGCGTTCGTCTCCGCCGACTCCATCGCGGCTCGCGCCGCGGTCATGACCAAAGACGACATCGTCATTTTGTCCGTCAAACAGTTGATGAACTGCGACTCCAGAGATCACGGGTGTAATACCGGGAACATGTACACGGCGTATATGTACGTGGACGAGAGCGGCGGGATTGCGTCGAAAGATAAATATGATTCCGTTTTGTCCTCTTCTGGTCTCTCGTTCACCGAGGAAGACCAAGACGAGATGCAGTGCATGGAGAACGTGGAGAAGAAATGGACGACACCGGGGATGTGCGATATCGCGCAAACCGAAGGTAACGATGCGTTGATGAAAGCTATCTACGAAAAAGGTCCAGTTGCGATTGGTATCAATGCCAACAACTTACAAATGTACGACGAGGGCGTGATTAAGTTTGACGATTGCGGCCCGGCCGGGAGAGGTATCGCGTCCATTAACCACGCCGCTTTGGTCGTCGGTTGGGGAATCGACCATAAGTACGGGGACACGCCGTACTGGCTGGTGAAGAACTCGTACGGGACGAGTTTTGGCGAGGATGGATACTTCAAATTAGAGAGAGGACCTAAAGGCCCGGTAACGTTGAACGAAAACCAATACGACGAGAATGGATTCTCCACGTGCGGTTTGCTCTTCGAATCCGTCTACCCGGTTGTGAGACACGCGGACGACGACGGAGGCGCGGAACTCGGTAGCGACGAGACGTGCACGACTGGCTCGTATTATAAGAGAGAATACAGACGCGACCCGAGCAAGAACCCCGGCGTGGCGTCAACCTCCTCCGCGGCGTTGTCTTCGCAGCTCGGCGAAGCAATCGCCAACGGGAAGGAAACCATCACGGAATTAGACATGATTAAAATGTGGGACGAGCAAATGCGAGACACTTTACCGTCTGGAAAAGAGTTCACGGGAGTTGCTCCCTTAGCTGGTGCCATGGCGGCAACTTTAGCGGTTGTCGCTGGTATCGCGCGAAAGGCGAGAAAATTGTCCGCGGCGAACAAGTTTGTCGACCAAAACGCTGGCGAAGATTCGCCGTTGTTGATGAACAAAGCCGTCGTCTCCACCCAATAATGATAATAAGATAAATAATAAAATAATGATAATAATAATAGTGACGTATCTATTGAATGTGTGAATTGTGTATGAGTGTACTAGAATAATGAAAGAGAAGAGAGAGAGAGAAGAAAGAAGATGAAAAAAATGAGTTTTGAGGTTGTGGCTTGTCAATATGAAAGTAAAACAACACTCGACGATATAAAACTACCTACTAAGTACTACCACTAAATAATGCGCACAAACATAAGAAAACACCTTCAATAATCACTTTTTCATGTGTTGTTTCTTGGGCGGCGATTGGTAAAACAACTCTTGATTGACGCGATTAAACTTATCGTTGTACGGTTTCTTCTCCTTATTTTCTCGCCTTCTTTCGCTACCGAGGAGAGAAGGATTGGCTAAATCGTCCGCCGATAAACCTTTCTCCGCGCGAGAGGACGATGCGATCGCGTTTTGGATGCGTTCGGTGGTCGGTAACGTTCGCACGAACTTTTGTACCTGTCGAATGCACTCGCGAGGGTTGTCGTAAAACACGTCGTCGTGACCGGCTGTTTGCGACCAATACGCGTACGTTTTAAACCTCTCTTTAGAATCTCCTCTCGCTTGCAACTTGTCGAAAATTAACTTGCTGTGGGAATGGTGAATCTCGAAATCTTTCATACCGTGCATGACTAAAGCAGGACACTTCACGTTCACCGCTAAACCTTGGTTATCGTACACCTCACACTTTCGAAAACATCTCACCGGGCTTAGTATCCCGTGTTTTTCCTTCGCTTCGCCGATTAAAACTCTCGTACCGCTCGCCAAAGCGCACTCTAAAATCAATCCTCCAACCTCTTTTTCCGTGGCGACTTTCGTGGACGGTCCAGACCCGATCGATTGCCCCCACAAAACGATATCGTCTAAACCAAACCGATCTCGATTATAATCTCCGGTTTGTCCACCGACTAAACCTCTCGCTTTCGTCGCCCAAGCCACGACTCTCCGTAAATCCTCCGCGCACGACTCCGCCGTCGGCTGGTCGTATACATCTCCCGATTTCCCGTACCCTCTGTAATCGTAACTTAAAATCGACACGTCTAACTGATCCCCAATCTCCGCTAACATCTCAAACCCACCTCCACAATCCATCGCGTTTCCGTGCGAGTGAATAATCAACCTCGCTCGCTTCGCGTCTCTCGGCGCCGGTCGGAAGAAGACGCATATACTATTCTTCTTCGACGAAGTCTTTTTTTCTCCTTTATCTTCTCCCTCTTCTAAAAAAGGAATCTCGTAGCACTGAAACGAGGCGAACGCTTTGCTCGCCACTCTCGCGTCCGCGTTTTTGTGCATGTACGTCGGATGAAACTGAGAAATGGTCGGGTACCTGGTCCCTCGGTTGGTCGTTTTCAACTCGTAATGACTCGGTTTCGGTGGATGAAACGCAAACCGACTCGCGAGTTTTGTTGCGTCGCACCCGACGTAACAATACGCCAAAGAGAGAACACACAGAGAGAAACACTCGGACGGATATTTTACCACCACCTCTTTTTCTTCTTTCTCTTCTTTTTTATGATGATTCTTCTTACGATGATGATGCGCAGAAGCGACTGAAAACTCGTCGTCGAATTCATCAGATGAGTCGCTCATGATGATGATGATGATGATGTGTTCTCAATGAATTTTTTGTTGTTGTTTACGTCTGACGATGACGACAAAAATGCGCTCTCTTCTCACAAAAGCAGCAGCAACACACGCACGAAACAACAGTAGTACTCGTAGAGTAGTACTCCTCCTCCTCCTACAACAAGAACGACTTTAACAGAGTGGTAATTTGGTGGTTACACTATCATACTACTCTACCACACAGCAGAGAATTCATCTGAGCATTTTCTCTCCCTTCTTTTGAATCAATTTTTGTTTCGTGAGATGCCTTTTTCGTGAGACGAGACAGAAGAGACAAAGTTGACAAGAGAACAGTTTTTCTTTTTTTCGAGGGTTGGCCTTTCTTCGTTCGTTCGTCGAAAGGGCAAAAAAACAGACTTTTTAAACCCTAAACCCCTTTTTTACCACTCTCAAGGATGGAACCGATCGCCGTCATTCATTCTTTTCCTAGACATCGTAAGAGTAATCTCTTCTTTCTTTCTTCCCAGAGAAGAGCTCTTTCTTGAGAGCATAATGAATACGACGAATACCACCACCATGAATACTACTACTCTTTCGTCGTCTCTTTCGTCGCAACAACAGACGAAGTCGTCGATGGAATACACGCAGCACATGTTCGCGGGCGCGTTCGCCGGGACGATGGAACACACGGTGATGTTCCCGGTGGATACCGTGAAGACGCGAATGCAACTGGTCGCCGCCGCGTCTTCTTCTTCTTCTGCTTCTTCGTCTTCTTCTTTAACGAGTAGTAGTAGCAGTACGAGTAGTTCTATAAATATGATTAAAAGCACGATACCGAACGCGATTCGATCGATCTTGAAAACCGACGGGGTGAAAGGTCTGTATCGAGGCGTCGTCGCTGGTGGGTTAGGGGCTGGGCCGGCGCACGCGGTGTATTTCGCCACGTACGAGTACGGGAAGAAGATGTTTCGTTTAAACCCGATAGGATCATCATCATCATCATCATCATCATCGTCATCAGCGTACGGCGAGTTTGTGGCAGACGCGAGCGCGGGGGCGTTAGCGACGATTGTAGGAGACGCGGTGCAAACGCCGTTGGATACGGTGAAACAGAGGATGCAAATGCAATTAGGCGGGAACTGTCCGAGCGAGGTGAAGGCGATGAGCGGGGAAGGTATCGGCGGCGGCAGCAGTAGTAGTAGAATTAGTATGAATAGTATTTCTAGTAGTAGTAGCAATACCACCGGGCCTGCGGCGACGAGAAAGTTTAAAAGCGCGTTTGACGCGCTGAGAACAATCGTTAGGAACGAAGGCGCGCACGTTTTATACCGATCGTATCCGACAACGTTGATTATGAACGTGCCGTTCACGGCCATTCACGTCGGTTTATACGAAAGCGCGAAGAGAGCGTTAAAGATTGAAGAGGAAGACGAGGGTTTTCGAACGCAATTTTTAGCCGGCGGTTTCGCGGGAGGCATCGCCGGGTTTTTGACCACGCCGATGGACGTCGTCAAGACTCGAATGCAAACGCACTGCGAGGTAGCCTTGGGGTGCGACGTGAGCAAAACCGTGGAAACGGCGACGGCGAACCAAACGTGCGCCGTTCGAGGCGATCCAAAGTTGTGCGTTTCAACAACAACATCTTCGACGCCGACGCCGACTGCGCCGCCGCTCTCGTCGTCGTCTCGAAGCGTCTACGCGTCCGCCAACGCTTTCAAAGTCGCTCGACACGTCGCCGAACGCGAAGGCGCAAAAGCTTTGTTCTCCGGCGCTACCGCTCGCGTCCTCTTCCACGTTCCAGCCGCGGCTATTTGTTGGACCGCGTACGAGTTCATGAAGAGGAATTTAGGCATCGAGGTTGATCCGTCGTCCGCGCACTAATTAGGTTGAAATACTATCAGAACAAAATATGCACGATGCATAAAAAAACTGGTCGTCGAAAGAGTTTCATTTTTTTTTGTGATTTTTTTTTTTTGTTCAAAAAAACATCTGATGATGAAACACGTCATCTCCTTTTTCATCGTCCGAATGCCTGGTGTGCATTTTCCTGTTTTGGTGGTTGTTTTTAAGCGGTGTTTTTCGTCGCGAGACGGAGAGAGTGCACACAAAACACATCACTTATTGTTTTTGCATTTGTAACGCGTTTGTGTATAAAAGTATTACACACATACTATATATCTCATTAAAATGAGAAGAACTTGGGAAAAGACGCTCTTCAGAAGTATTCCTCGTAGTAGTTCTTCTTCGTTTACGTCGTGTACGTCGTCGGCTTCTTGTGGTGGTCGTCATCAAACGACGACTTTGAGGACGACGACGACGTTTCGGGAAAGATATCGTCGGAACGATGAGAGAACAATCTGGACGTCATCCTCGCCACGCGCGGGATATTCTTTCGGCGTCATCGGTGGCGGCACGCCCTCGGAAATCACCCCGATCGATGATTTCATGGGGGACAACAAACCAAAAGCGAAACCGATGAAACGAGCCGCCACGGCGCAAGGGACCGCGCAAACGGAAGCCTCGGACAACCGAATCGGTCGTGGGAGTGCGAACACCATCAAAGAGAAACCGAAGGACGAACGAATAGGGCAGACGCATTTGTTGGACATTTTGAAGAAAGAGAAGGAGAAAAACAATAACAACGGTATCGAAGACGATTCAGGTGAGAAGAGAAACTTACCGTCGTTTGCGTTTTGCGGCGTCGGCGGTTTGGACGATCACTTCGCGACGTTGTTTCGACGAGTGTTCGCGTCGAGGATGATCGACCCGATCGTGGCGAAGAAGATGGAGTTGGAACACGTGCGAGGGGTTTTGTTGCACGGGCCTCCCGGGACTGGGAAGACGTTAGTCGCGAAAGCGCTTGGTGAGCTTTTGCACGCGCACCCGCCGAAAATTGTCAACGGACCGGAAATTTTGCAAAGGTTCGTCGGTCAATCCGAGGAGAACATCCGAGGTCTGTTCGCGGACGCCGAATTGGAGTATAAAATTCGAGGCGAAGAGAGTAAGTTACACGTGATTGTGTTCGATGAAATCGATGCGGTGTGCAAAGCGAGAGGTTCGGGAGGCGTGACCGCGTCTGTGGTGCACGATAACGTGGTGAACCAGTTGTTGACAAAGTTGGACGGGATGCGGACGCTGAACAACGTGCTCGTCGTCGGCATTACGAATCGAAGAGATTTGTTAGACAAAGCGTTGTTACGACCGGGTCGATTGGAGTTGCAATTAGAGATTGGTTTACCGGATGCGTACGGACGGTTACAGATTTTAGGCATTCACACGAAATCGATGAAAGAGAGCGGGACTTTGAGCGAGTGCGTGGATTTGGAACGGTTGGCGCAGATGACCGAGAACCACAGCGGCGCGGAATTGAAAGGTTTAGTGAGAGCGGCGACCAGTCACGCGTTGGCGAGACATTTAGGTATGGGGACTGACGACATCGCACAAGTCGACACTTCTTCTTCTTCCTCACTGGAAGAGAACCCGAAAGTTACCATGGACGATTTCATCGCCGCGATGAAAGAGTTCGTCTCGGCCATGAAGCAAGACGCGAAGGAAGTCGCCAACATCGTCCCGGAAAACTTTGTCCAACTAGAGAAACAAACCGAAGCCTTCGATGAACTCACGGAAACTTTGGTCACGTTACGAAACAGCGGCGGAGGTAAAAACGACGGACACAATATCAGCGGTATCGCGCAAACTATCGTTCAAGTTCGAGGCGCGAGAAACAGCGGCAAAACGACGTTGGCGTGTAAAGCCGTCACGGACGCAAAGTACCCGCACGCGAGAATAATCAGCGCGCACGACATATTAAAAAAAGTCGAAGACCCGTCTTTGACAGCCTCTTCGGTCGTCTATGCCATCAAAAATGCGTTCGACGATGCCGCCAAAGGAAAATTGTCCGCGATTATTATCGACGATTTGGACGTGTTACTCGGCGTCGATCGAGCGACTGGACAAATCCCGGACGGGAACAAAGAAATGGCTCGAGTCGTCCTCGAAATGATCGCATCGGCGCCAGAACGCGGACGTAAACTCGCCGTCATCGTCACCACGAACTCCTCCCCCTCAACTTCGTCGGAAGAAAGAGACGTCATTAAATCCATTGAAATCGATGAAAACGACGCAAACCTGTTCGAAGACTACGACGACGAAAGCGACGACGACGACTACACCGAACTCGATTTCCTCCTCTCCGAATACGTCTCGAGAACCATCGATGTCCTCCCAGACGATACCAAATCCGCCTGCGACACCATTCTCATGGCGCAAGGCTTACCGTCCTATTTATCCTCCAGTTGCCTCGAGTTCAGCGAACACGGAAGCGACACCGGGAGTACAATTCCTACGGGTAAGTTGATGAAAATGGTCGAACACGCGAAAGAGAGCATCGGTACGGAGAAAATCGAGGCGAACGTGAGAGAGATTTTTAGGAAGAGCATGAAAGTTGCCGCGCACATAGTCGTTTAAATAGAAGAGAGTGTAATACTATAAAATGGTGTAGTACTTATTGCGTTTTGTAATATGTGTTTCTCGGGCTTCATTAAGCCGGAGTTTGTACTCGTAAACGTGTTCATACTACTTTGAAAATCTGTCGTAAAGTCGTTACAACAAACACCACACATCATATATACCTTCAGATGATGACGACAAGAAGTCTTCTCTTCCTCTTCTTCTCCCTTTTTGGAGGATTCACAAAGACGCTTCTCACATCTCGCGCTTCCTCGTTTGAATCGTCGTCGGTATTGTCGCTGGAAACTGATGATGAACGTGAAAGGAATAAATATTTCGGTCGAGTCAACTCCCACAACGCGCTTTCCGGGATTCGAAAGTTTCAGTCTCCTTTACCGATCGATCCTACTTATGGCCCGGACGGAAACTCGTACTCCACGGACGGGGTGACCATAAAAGCCGAGAAGACAAAGATTAGTGGGGATAAAACTCCGATTACCGTCACTGTTACAGTGCCAATAGATGTGTTGAATAATGCTTCAAGAACGGATTACACGTCCGAGACTCTCAAGAGGCACTGGGTAGGCGTGTATTCGCCGGCGAACGCTTCGATGCTCAATGAAACAGCACCGGTGAAATATTCAATCGTCGAGAAGTATTCAAACGCATACGTAGCGTCCGGGATAGGCGGTTTAAACTTTGATTTACACAAAATGCGTGAGGACTTTGATTTCGTCTTGTTCAGCTCCAACGACCCGCAGTCGACGCACGCTATTTATCACAAGAACTTTTCGGATTGGGCGAATATTTTAGGCGACTCGCAACCGATCGCGAGGAGTGAAAGAGTTACGTTTGAAGACGATAAGGACGAGCCCATTGTCCCTAGAATTGGTGTGACGAAGAGTGATGATCAGAAAAAGGTTTCCATCACGTGGACGTCGGGGAGGAAAGATGCAAACGCGAAAGTTCGGTGGCGATACGTGGGAGAGGCAAATTGGGAGCCGACGATTGCGTCCGAACCCGCGGTAGAGGTGACGAAAGACCAGTTTTGTGGCGCACCAGCGAACGCGTTTGGGTACAGGCACAGCGGGTATCAACACTACGCGGAAATTGAAAACAAAGTGGATAATAAAAGAGCGTTCGAGTACCAACTCGGCGACGATATCAGCGATTTCAAAGAGTCGACGAGAGTCTACAAGGGGAAGTTTTTACCCGTCGTCGGCGCGTCGCACACGACGTTAGCTTTATTTGCAGATATGGGCGTCGGGACAACCGACGATAGCGAGACGTGGAGGGAGTACGGACAACCGGGTTTACAAGTCGCCGAATCGCTCGGAGATTTGTCCAACGACAATACGAATAAACACCCGATCGACGCGGTATTTCTGTTTGGCGATTTGTCCTACGCGGTTGGATACATCAGCGTCTGGGACGAGTTTTTGCATCAAATGAGCTCGAAGTTTGCGCATGAAATCCCATTCCTTGTGAACAGCGGGAACCACGAATTTGATTATTTCGAGAGCGGATGGGACGCGCACGCGTCTGGGAGAACGCGAGATTTATACGGCGGCCACGATTCCGGCGGCGAGTGTGGCGTCATGTCCAACGCGCTCTTCAACACGCCAAGAAAAAGTGCCGAGAAAGATTGGTTTGGCGTCGCCATCGGGAACATTTTCGTCGTCTCGATCAATACCGAAGTCGATTTCAATTCGATGTCGTCCGACCAATACGCCGAGTTGCGGATGATCTTGGAAACTGAATTCGATCGAACGAAGACGCCGTGGTTGATTGTCGTCGGCCATCGACCTGGTTTAGTGGATTCGAGTTACGCGGAGGAAGCGCCAGCCTCGGCGAACAAGAAAGATAGCTCGGACGTCGCCGTCATGAAGGAAATCCAAGAGCACTTGTGGCCGATGTTTGTTGAATTTAAGGTCGATATGGTGTTCTGGGGCCACAATCACGCCTATCAGCGTTCGTGTTCGCTCAAATCCCAGTTGACTGAAACTGAGTGTTCCTTGAAGTCGAAAACTGTGAGCGAAAATTTGAACAACGTTTACGAAAAACCGGAGTATCCAATCAGTTTTGTCGTCGGTACCGGAGGCGCGGAGTTTACCAAGAACGACGTAAACATGTTTTTTACTGAAAAAGTGGTGTACGAACACGGCTTCGTGGACTTGCACGCGCACAATTCGACGCATTTATTCGGAAGATTCATCGACGCCGTGAACGGAAACCGCGTTTTGGATTCGTTTTGGATTATTCGAGAGAGTAGTAGCGAGGACGCGATGAAAGACAACACGAATCACACGGCGGCTATATTTTTCACCGTGATGTTATTCTTAGCCGTTATGACATCGATTTGGTATTGGTACTATAAAAAGAACGGTGGAACGGCGACCATATCCGGAGGTTTGCACGCATTTTCATCGAGCGTGAAGAAGAATCTATTCCAAAATTCTCGAGACGCCAGACCGCGGGCACAGCGGTTCCAAGCGTTTGCCGACGACGACGGCGACAGCAACAACGAATTTGTGATGGCAGATTCTCCCTCTCCTCACGAAGCTCCAACATCCTTGAGAGAAAACTATGCCTCAAAAGAGCATCATCATCAAGGAAACGAGAGCGGCGGCGAATCAATTAATGTAGTGGACGAGGAGGAAGGTTCTCCTTCGCGCCCGGGGAACAACCCGTTCGCAAACTTTTAATTAATAATACAAGGCGCGCGCTGTAAAGTATTTTGTATATATATATATATAAAAGTAGTAGTAAAATGGAATAGACATACTGCTCTTCGATTCGATTATTAAAACCTCCCCAAACTCGGATCCGTGCTCAACACTCTCGCCAAGAACTGCAAAACCATAAAGCCGAGAATCGGCGTAAAGTCGATTTGCCCCATAATCGGAGGAATCAAGTTACGAAACAGGTTCAAATACGGATCGGTCACTTGTCTCAGCATCGTCCACGGTTGACGCATCCAGTTCACGTTCGGAAACCACGTCAAAAGAACTCGCACGAAGAGTAAAAGTAAATACAATTTGATAAACGAAGCCACGGATTGCGTTATCAGCGCGACCATTTTTTTATCCACCATGGTCGTCGCGGCGACTGTGAACACGTGCACGGATGATTGCTTCTTGCATACGTCTAAAATCGCCTGGCCTTTGTTTTCTTTTTCTACTTTTTCTTTCATCACTACGTCTTTCACTTCTTCTCTCGTCGTCGTCGTCTGAATCGATGATGGAAAGAAGACACGAACCCCCGCATTCGCATTCGTTCTCGCGGAGGAGAAAGAAACACCTTCTTTATTATTCACTCCGCGACGAGCAAAACCACCACCTCTTCGTCCTCTGACGAAATTGTTCTTCGCAGTAATTCTGTGAATGCCAGCGTTCGTGCTCGTTATCATCGTCAAAGTCATTTTTTCTCTTCAATTGTGGTTGTCGTTGTCGTTGTTGTTGTTGTTGTTGTTCTGTGTTGTGCTTTTGAGGAGAACGACTTCTTGTTTTCTGTTTTTCAAAAGTACCTCTGCTAAACCCTAATCGAGAGTCGAAATCAAAAAGAAGTTTTGGTCTTTCTCCTCTTAAAAGAAGAGTCCATACAACCTTCTTTCTTCGACATTTTTTTAGTGAACTCGGGCGTCAGAAAGGAAAAGGTCAAAAAAAGCAATTGAAAAGCCGCTCTCTCTTTCTTTCTTTTCAACGTTATAAACGACCCGTGAACGACGTAAACGACGGAAAACAACGCGAGCGTAAGAGAGAGAGTGTGTGCGTGTGAGAGAGAGTGCGTGTGAGACGAAAAGAGGAGGGAAAAGAGAGGAAAGAAGAGAGAATTGAAGAACACGTTTTTAGTTTTAATTTTGTCTGTCCTCTTTTTTTCTTGTCTACTGTGTCAAAGCTTCCCTAATCCGTAAAGAAGATGTTTGAAACGTCCCCGACCGCGTCGGAAACGCAACCGTTACCAATTTCAGGAGGCGAGAAACAAGACGACGGGGAGGAATGCAACGGACCACTTTTACCAAGAACAACAACAACTACAACGCGGAGAAGACGACGAGTTCATCATAAAATTGCCGAGGATTTGGAACACCACCACCACCACCGAAAAACGAATACTACTTTGTTGACGAAGAAGACGGAGAGTGAGGAGAAGAACAACGCCGCTGAAGTGATGATGACGACAAAAACGAAGAAGAAGATGCGAGGATCGTACGAGGAAAACGACGGCGACGCGATGATGATGATGCAAAGTGATGTCGAGCACCAGAAATCACATTCGGTGCTTTTAGAACACGCGAAGGAGTTGAAGGAGAATTTTCAGAGGTGGATTCATGCGATCATGGAGAGGAAAGACATCGCGGGGATGCACCATCAGTCTTTGTACGACGCGCCTCCTCCGCGTCCTCCTCCCGCGATGATGACAAAAACGACGACGAGGAAAAAGGAAGATCTTCAGCGACGCGATCAGGAATGTCGGCAACAAAACTCCGCGCCTAAAGGTGCTTTTAACGAGAACAATAACCAGGGTGGTGGTGTTGGTTTTTTGACTCTTCCTCGATTCAAGTTCTTAAAATTGTTACCGACGATTGATAAGATCGCGTGGGATCCTCGTTTGAAATCATTCGTGGTGTACTTCCTTTGCGTTTTGATTATGGAAACGAAAATTGCCATCGTCGGCGTGAAACAGATCGTCCCGGATGAGAAAAGGTTTTTGACGTCAGAAATGTATTCGGTGTACGTGAAGAACATATTGATGACGTTTGTACCGTTACAGTTTGCGATTGACCTGGCGTTTTTGTGTTTAGGCGTGAGGAAACGAATCGGCGCGCGAGGGAAGTTCGAGTACGACGCAGAGTACGAGGAAAAAGTATATTTTTGGAGACAAATGATCAAGACGTTTTTGAGACATCCGCAGGTGACATTGGCGTTAGCCGGATTGTACGGGCCAGTCTCGCACGAGTTCTCCTCGGTTCAGTTTGGGGCGATTGTGTTTATGCCTCTGATCATCGGCAAGTATAGTATTTCGAGGTACTCGAGCTTGAAGTATTCGTTCTTTTACTCCATCATGGCTACGGTGTACGCGTTTTTATTTCAGTTCTCGGCGCCTGAAGTGAGAGAAATGTGGTTTGAGAACAAATTTGAGACGTTTATGGACGTGACGGCGAAGATGTATTCTAGATGCTCACCGCAATATATGGCTTTTATATTCTTCACGCCGTTGGTGATGCACTTGATGTACCTCGTGGTCAACGCAACGGGTACGTCCAAGAAGTATATCAATCTTAGTTTGGCGACGACGGCGATCGTATACGATAGGGAGAAGAGTCGATTTGATCGAGTGCGTTTCACCGGCGATGAACAAAATGCAGAGAAAGAGGAAGTTCTCGAAGAAGAAGAAGAAGAAGAAGAAGAAGAAGAAGAAATGCCAACCCTTTCGCCAACGAGGAGGAAAGCAAACGATAGAAGAACGACAGCAACACCCGTAGTAGCAGTAACACGGACGGTGACGCGAAGGAGGACGAGGTCACAGACCAATTCTCCTTCGTCTCCTGCCAGGAACAACAACAACAACTCAAACTACACCGGGGATAATAACTTTCTCGAAGTTTTAGGTTTTGGTATTCACTTGAAAAGTAGAAGTAAACGTTTGAGAGACTCGCCGCCGTCCTCGCTGAATACTTCCAAGGACGGCTCCGACGGGGATGTTTTAGATATAGGAAGTACTGATCTGAGAAGCCGACAAGCTTTGTCGTTCATCGACGTGCCAAACGAGCGTTACGACTACATCGGAGAGTTGTGCGGCCGTTCGGTTGAAGAAGAGTGCACCGTCATGGACGGCACGCACGTCGTCATTCACCCGCCGCCTCCTTCGACATCTGGTGGAAGGAGTGAATCTGAGACATCCATATTTTCTGCGTTCAAACCAGCGCTATCGGCGAGAAATATTTTGTTTCCGTACACGAGAAAGAGCGGAACGTACAAGCGCAACGCGGAAACGATCCGATTAGTCGATCGAGAGTTTACGCAAGTTCTTCAAAAATTGAAAGATCTTCACTCAAAATCTGTCGTCGTTTCAAACAATTCAAACGGGGAATTACACGATTTAAGCGTTCGCATAGAAGGAAAAGGAGACAACGTGATGTCTTGCTCCGTGTGGAGAGGTTTTACGCCGGACAACATGCCCATTCGAGCTGTCGCGGAGAAGATCAAACCGATCAAATGCTCCTTTGGCGTTGGACGAGCGAAGAAGACGGCGTACACGGACATGCGCGCTGGCTTGCCATCTGGTGCAGTGACGAACAACGACATTAACATCAACGCATTGACTGTCAAGTCGCAATCTCGATTTCCGCACTCGTACCCGCGAATCATCTCAGTCTCCCCGATGTGCGTTTTGCCGGGCGTGAGAACTCGCATCCAAATCCACGGAAGAAGTTTGAAGAACATAACTTTATGCGCTCGATTACACGGCAAGGCTGACGTCGAGGAGATCTTCATGCACAGCAGCGATGATCAGCAGAATTCGGAGCAAAAGAAAAGCGGAAGTTCGATTGCTTTATTCAAACTGCCGTTGTCGAAGCTTCGTCAAACCGAAAGAGCTTGCCACGCGATGTGGATGAAAGAGTCCGACGAGATGCCACTCGACGCGTCCGACGAGATGGAGCACTACGAACTCGAAGCACGCAAGAGAAGGGAAGGGGGAATTTCTCTCAAGAACGACAACGAGAACTCCATCTCATCCATCTCGGATACCTCCTCGGACGACGAGCAAATCGAACAAGCGCCGTTAGAAACCGTCTACATGGACGTCTGCGTCGACTCCTTATACGACGGCGGCTTATTCTTCCTCCAGTTCCTCAACGTTCCGTTCGCGTCTGCCTCGATCCCGATCGTCGTCACTCCGTTTCTGAACATCAAACGCGAATTAGACAAAAAGTTTTCCAACCGAAAACTCGGCGACGGCGCCAGAGTCGTTTTGTTCAAGTCTGCCGAAATCACCGGAGGTCGCGGCATGGATTGGAATATCGACGAGTTCGCTAATGCGTTGGAACACGATTTGGGGTGCCCCAAGTACGCCGACTTGGTTCGCGCGGCCAAATCTTCTTAACGAAGAAGAAGAATTGAACAAGAAATTGTTCTCATTATGTTTATTATGTTTATTATTACGTCAAAGACAACTTGTATTATTATTATTATCATTATACCATTCTTTATTCTTCATCATTCATAGTATACTCTATCGTATTCTTCTTCTTCTTATGAGTCTGTTCTTTCTTTCCAGCTTCAAAAAACCTCAGAATTTTATCCTTTTGCACACATCACACGCAACACATCTTTCTATTCTCGTCGTCATGTTCGCCGCCTCGCATCAAAATCAACACGTCTTCAACACTGTTCGTACTACGAGTAAAACGACATCTACTATCAGAGGAGGAGGAAGAAGACCACCGACGATGAAAATTAAAGCCGCAGGTGGTGCTGCGGTGATGGACGACACCGGGGAAGTGACCATTCGCCGAAGACCACCGGCGGGCCATAAGGAACATCTCGGCATGGGTTCCGAACGCTTCGCGTTTAAGATGGAAGCGGTAACACCGGAAGGCGAACGAATCGATAACGAGGAGAATAAACCGAGGAATATTCTGGAAGAAATCGTCTGGTATAAAGATTACGAGTTGACGTTGATGAAGGAAAAAATGCCGCTGAGTTTAGTCAGAGGACAAGTGAAGTTAGCGCCTCCGGTGTTGGATTTTAAACAAGCGATTATAGATCAAATGGAAAAAACAGGACAACCAGGGTTAATCGCAGAGGTGAAGAAAGCGTCGCCGTCGAAAGGGGTGATTCAACCGAACTTCGATCCGGTGAAAATCGCCAAAGCGTACGAGGAAGGCGGCGCGGCGTGTTTGAGCGTTTTGACGGACGAGAAATTTTTCCAAGGCGGGTTTGAGAATTTAAAGTTGATTAAAGAAGCTGGGGTCACGTGTCCGCTCTTGTGTAAGGAGTTCATCGTGGACGCGTATCAAATTTATTTGGCGAGAGCGAGAGGCGCGGATGCGATTTTGTTGATCACCGCGGTTTTGGATAACCAAGATTTGAAGTATTTCACGAAAATCGCGCACTCGGTCGGGATGAAAGTCTTGTTGGAAGTGCACACGTACGGCGAAATGAAACGGGTCTTGTCCGGAGACTTTGAAATCGACTTATTAGGCATCAACAACCGCGATTTAGGAACGTTCAAAGTCGATTTAAACGTCACGGTAGAGTTAATGGCGACGGAGTTAGGCAAGGAAGTGAAGGAGAGAAACATCGTCATGGTTGGCGAATCCGGTATTTTCACCATCGACGACGTCAACGTGGTGCAAAACGCCGGGTGTGGCGCGATCTTAGTCGGAGAGTCGTTGGTAAAGCAAGATACCCCAGACGTTGGCATTAAAAAGTTGTTCGGGAGACCGTTGTAAAAAGTTCTTCGCATAAAGAGATATTTTAATACCAGCCTTCGTTCGCTCCGACCACCGCTTCGCTAATCTTATTCACTCTATACTGCGGTTTTTTCTCTTCTTCTAATACCAACTTATCCATGCTCCCGCTAATTGTCATGTTACTTTTCGAAGAAACCACCTCTTTCACTTTCTCCGCCACCATCTTCTCCATCGATTTCTCCACTCTCGTGGCGTCGCTTTCGTTCGCTCGAAATTCGCACCGAACTCGCACATCTCCAACTCGTTCTCTCGTCTTTGCGCTCAACACCGGCGCGTCGATGGTGTCCTTCCCCAGACGAAAACAATCCCCTAAGGACATCTCGCTCACGCCGATTATTTCGTCCGAGAGCATTCTGTTTTCGTTTTTGATCATCAGTTTTATCGTCTGGTCGGTGATATCTGAGGACGTTTTGCACTTGTAACTTTCCTCCCAAACCGGATTACTTCCGCCGTTTTTAACCGTCTTCGTCCGCGTCTTTTCGCCGAGAAAGAACACCACGCAGTACGGGTCCATTTTGCCCAGGTAGGCGGTGTTTTTTAACTTGCTCGCGGAGACGATGGTGATTTCCAATATGCCTTGTTTGTTCGATGTCATTGGTGTTGGTACAGCGGTGAATATTCTTTTCTGTTCTGGCGACTTTTTTCTTCAATAAATTAAGTTCTAATTTTACTGCTACGACGTATCATCGTACTACTTCACGGCTCGAATCAAAACGTTTTCCTCTCTTTGAAAGTGTTTAAACACGCACAACTCTTTAACGAAGACGACGACGATATACTTACACGTTTTTTGTTCGTAAACTTTGACGTGCGTTTGTAAGTCGTTGGAACAGGCGTAAAGGACGACGGATTCGCGATGGGCGTTTATGGCGTCGCAATAAGCGCCTTTCAAGTGCGCGACGACGTATCCGGGTAAGGTTTTGGTCATGCCTGGGAGGAACGCTTTGTCAGGGACGAATCCGTCCACGAGGAGTTGGGCGTCGTCTTCACCGTCGCGTCCCGGCGCGTGGTGGTGATTTTGGTGGTGTTGATGTCGATGACTATGATCGTTGCCGCCGTAAAGCGCGTGTAATCGCGCTTCGGTGCCTGAGGCGCTGAAAGTACCCAGGGAAGATTGCGTGCTCGTGTCGATGACGACTCGTTTCTGAGCGTTGTCGAACGTCGCGTGGTATTGCGTGATGTTCTGCTCGAAGCAAATTTCGTACGACCACCATCCAGAGCTGGATCGATGGCATCCTAATTTTCGTAACGCGCTTCGAGCGAGGAAACGGGCTTTGGAGTGCTGCGCGCGAGTGAAAAATCGAGGAGGATGCGCGTCGCGGGTGTTTCTGTTCGCGTCTTCGTCGTGGCGTTCGCGCGAGTTTACATCCTCTTCGTAATCGTCGTCGTTGTCGTCGTCGTCAAAGTCGTTTGCAGCGGTGTCCTGCACGTCCTCAGGAGTGGCGCACTTCGGAGGAGGGGGCGGTTGTCCATCTTCTCCTTCTCCCTCTTCTTTGCTAAATCCAGACGAACACTGTTGTTCTTCTATTTCTTCTTCTTTCGATTCGTCTTTTACGTGCATTTTATTCAACTCGCACACGAAAGCGCATCCAAGCTTTGCCGCGTTGATGCCAATCGCGTCCTCCGCTAACAGATCTTTTTTGGTCGTTTTCGAGGTAATCTCGCCTCGTCTCGCTCTTTCGCTGCGAACGAATTCATCTCGGTCTCGTAAATCCTTCAACGCGTTTGCTATTTTTGATGCCACATCGTTCCGGGTTTGAACATCAAACGCCTCTTCGCACGCCGTCGTTAACGCGTAGGAATCGAAGTGCGTCATCGGCGCTCGAATCGTCGATAACTCAATCGACGCCAATCCAAAGTTTTGCTCCTCTTGTGGATCTTCTCTGTTATTATTTTTATTATCCGTCATCGGTGGCTTCGGCACCGGCACCACCGCTCGATTTTTCATCGCGTTCGCTGGATTCGCCGTCACGCCTCCGCACTTGCTCACCAGACACGACATCACCGCCTTCTCTGCCGGCTCGTACTCGTTATTCTTAAACGCGTTTCTCTCCATCAAATACTTCCACCGCAACTCTTTAAAACACTCAATCGCGATTGAATCGCACAACTCGCACCCCATTCGTTCGCCACTCACGATCGCGTCTCGCTTAAACCGTTCCATGTTTTGGAACGAATTCTTCGAGCGTCTCTTTTCTCTTCGTTTCTGTTTCACCTGTTCGGCGTGTGCTTTTCTTTTCGCTTCTCTCGCCGCTATTTTCTCCTCCGTCTCGACGCTGTTCGTCGTCGTCGTCGTCGTCGTCCTCATAGTATTTAATGCCAATAACTCCTCCTTCGCTCTCCTCTGCGCCTCTAAAATTCTCATTGCCTCCTGCTTCGCGTTCAAACTCTTCTCCGGTTCCCCGTGTCCATCATTCGCCATCCCCGGAGGATCCGGATGTTCCACCACCGTCGCGCCGAATTGCAACTCTTGCGTCGTTCGAATCTTCGTCTTAATCACGTGATGTTTCGTGTCCGCAATCTTCCCCGTGCCGAACTCTTCTTTACCAATCTGTTCTCGCTCGTACCATTTGTCCGATTCCGCGTACCCGTAGAAAAAATTCGCCTTTACATCGTCTCGAACGATGTTCATCGACGTCTGCGCGAAACCTTCTCCTTCTTCTTCGTTGTCTTCCTCTTTTGAGAGCAATCTGTGGACGATTTTTTGCACTTGCTTTTGTTGATGATTCGACGACGACGAAGCGCCAAAACCGAGCCCGTTCGTCGTCGTTTCGTACCGGTGCGTTGCTTCTTGGTCTTTTTCGGTGCTTCGTTCCGTTCTGGTGAAGAAAAACGGCGACGGTAACGGGATGATGAAATCTCGCATCGTGTCCGGCGTTGGCGGATGATTTTCTTCATCTTTCGATGAATACGAGAACGATTGAATCCCAGAAAGGGTGTTCCCGAACGCGAGGAAAAGGAAGACGAGGAAGAAGCGCGGCGTTTTTGGTGTTCTCGCTGTTGCTGTTCTCTTTTTCTTCTTCATTTTCTTCATCTTCTTTCGCGTGTGTGAGAGACGAACAAGAGTGAAGAGATAGTAGAACAAGTGAGGAGAAAAAAATGTAAATACGGGAGTCGGTTGCACTCTACTTCGCAGCTCCATCGCTATTACGACTACTACCACCACCAATTTCACCGAGTTCGGAGACGAAGTCGTCGCCGCCGCACATGTCCGTCGCTCCGTAACAGACGCTCTTCGCGCGTCCGTTCGTTCGCTCTCTTTGCGCGAGTTCTCGCAACGCCAAGACTTCGGCGTAGCATCCGCCGCCCAAGACGAAGGCGACGGCAGAGGCGTACCCACCGGCGTGTTCGTCTTGGTGCGACGATCGATTTGAAAGAGGAACGCTCGCGCGTTGGGAAGCGGACGCTTTCGCGTCAAAGTAGGCGAAAGTATCCACGACCGCGTCGCCGCCGACGTCCGCGGAAGATGAAGAAGACGGTTGGTTCGCTAATAACGCCTCGACTGCGGCGGCTATGGGGAGTTGTCGTTCGCCGGACAACAAGTGTTTCGCTGTTTTCGTGATTAAATCAACCGATTGGCCGTATAATCTATCCGCCCAGTCTAAAATATCCGCTTGAGATCTATTGCTGCTGCTATTCGCGTTGCCGCCTTTGTTTTGTTGTAACTGTTGATTCAACGAGAGCATTTTTTTGACGTAGTTATACGCGCCGACTTCGCACCCGCTCGCTCTCAACGCGCCTTCGATGGCCTCGTCGTCGATTTTACCGGTATTTCCAGAACTGTTCAGTTGCGAGGTGAGCAACAGTATCAACGCTAAGCGGATTTTGTCGCTCGCGGAACCTCTGCCCGTGGCGCTCAACAAACTCAACGCCGCTTTCCAATCGCCTTTGCCGTTGCAGAAATCTTCCTCGATGGAAAAGTACTCGTCCAAACCTCTTTGTTTAATTTCTTTTAACAGCGCGGTGGCAATGTTCGTGTGCTTATCGATTAACTTTTTGTGCTCTTGTAATTTCGGCAACGACTCCACCGCTTTCGTCAACTTGGCCGTGCTCGCGCCGGTTTGATCGTCGGCGTCGTCGCCCCCGGTGGAATTCGCCGCGGATGCAGACGCGGCGTTGACTTCCGCGATCGCTCTTTTATATTCCGCCAACTCCACCTCTACGCTTTCGGCCACTTTGGGAAACTGCGCGTCTTTATACTTTTTCCAGAAATCATCCGAATCGTCCAACGCGTACGATTTCGTCTTGGCGTCCGCGCCGACGGCATTTTTATCCGGCTTCACGTCCACTCGATTCAACTTCATGTGCAACACGTCGTGCACTAACGGTTCGTAGTGCCACGCGTGTTGTAAACTGGCGGTAAAATCGTAGTTTCTGTCAAAAATCGCGAGTATCGGCCTCGCCATTTGCTGCGCCGCTGCGCCGTTCGCGTTGCCGACGCCAATCAGCGGCATCTGCCCAAACCCGCTCCCGTTTTTACTCCCCAAATAATCTCTGAGTTTGCTTTCCAACTCTCTCCCGACCATTTCCGCGGCGCCACCTTTAGGACACCGAATAACCGGCACTTGCCCCATCGTCATGACCGTCGCGAACAGACCGTTGGTCACGTCCGCGATGCACTTTTCGATGTCCTCGCCTCTGCTCTTCGGATCGTTCAACTTCTTAAACGCGTCCGGTCGCATGATTGAAAACACGTCGCGCTCTAAACTCACGAAATCCAAGTTTTGATCGAACACTCGTTTCACTCGATTCGCGATGTTGGCTTTCACCGAAGCCGTCGCCAGCTCTTCCAAGGCGCTTCTCGGCAGTTCTCTCGTGAAGTGAAAGTGATAACTCTCGTACAAGTTCTCGCCCAAATCGTGCGACATTCTTTGCACGTTTCTCGCGGTCGGTTGCACGAAATAGACCGCCGGGACGTCTGGAATCTGTTCGCGTTCGCTCTCTAACAGTAAAGTTAACGTGATGCCGTGCTGTCTGAGTTCGTTCACTTTTAAGAGAGGTGCGATGACATCGAACGTGAACTTGTCCAGGATTAAGATTTTGTACTGAATGTCCCCGTGATGATGATGTGATCTTCCTCCGAATGCATCGTCGCGCAGTTGCGCGCTGTGACGCGTACTCTCGAGCAAAACGTCGTCGAACATTCTCACGACGGCGCGTTTCTGTCGCGCGCGTAAATCCATCTGTAATCCGTTCGTCGCCGCGTCCATTTTTCTTTTCTTTTACTCGAGGAGTCTCTCAGAGGAGTGTGAGGGAAAAGGAGAGATTTTGATCGATTTGAACAACACGGAAGCAAAACTTTTAGTGAAAATTCTGCGAATGAAGAAAATACACCAGAGAAGAGCGAAAGGAAAAACGCGTACGCGCATGTGTTTGCGCGAATAATGCGCGTGTGTGTGTGTGTAATAATAATAACAACAACAACAATGAACAACTCGTGGTTTTCTTAGTATATGGTTGATGACCTTTTGTTTTCTTTATAAAAATAATGATATATATCGCGCGCGATGTGCGCGACTTGGAGGAGTACAATTTTTTTGCCGCGAGCGGTCGTTTAGAATATGTTCTCTCCTAAAAGAGCGTCAAAGTCAAAGTCGTCCGCGTCGCCGAGCTCGTCGATGCCTCGCAGATTCTGCTCGAAGTCATCGTCGAGTTGTGGGTGTGGAAGGGCGTGGAGGTTGGGTCCCGCTGGCACAGGCGCTGGCGCCGCCGGCGTCGGGTTAGAAGGCGTGGCCGGTTTCTTCTTCTTTTTCTTCTTGTTCCCTCCGGCAGGCAGTCCCGGATCGAACCCGTCCATGATGGAGTCGAACTGCGTGAGAGAGGCTTTCTTTTGCTGCGCAAGCATGCGTTGTTTGAGCATTTCTTCTCGTTCGAGCTGTTGTTGAATCGCGATTTGACGTTGGCGTTCTTGCTCTTGCTGCTTCTGTTGCTCTTGCAAGCGCGCTTTTTCTTCTTCCAGGCGTTGTTTGTGTTCTTCCAGGTGCTTTTTGTGTTCTTCTCGTCGTCGTTGAGCTTCTTGGACGGCTTTACTGTCCGAACCAAGCGTCAACGCGAACGCATGCAGTGGATCTTGGCCTATAGTTGTCGCACCGTCGCTCCCGCTGCCCGCTTTCTCTTGCTTGATCTGAACACTCGCCGCCGCCTCTAGAGGAGCAACCACCGGTTCTTTCTTGTCCTCCGTCGCGACATCATCACCAGCGCCACCGTTACCGTCGACGGTCGTCGTTTCCGCGCCGTCGTCCGACTCTGTCGTCTTCTTCTCTTCTCCTTCTCCTTCGCCTTTTCCCCCGGGGGTAGTTTCTTCCTTCTTATTTTCTTCTTCTTCTTCTATTTTTTGCTCTTCTTCTTCATCTTCTTTTTTTACCGCGGCGGACGGAGACGAGACCACCAACAAGTCGCTCGCGTTCTTCTCGCCACCGAATGCTTCAATCACGCGTTCTTTCTTCGTCTCCGGAAGAGGATTTCCGCACCAACCTTCCTTCTGCGCGACTTTGTTTCGGGCAACCATCCTCGTGAATCTTTGCAACCTTCGACTGGTAATATCCGTCGCCGTCGTCGGCACGTACATCTGCCGTTCGTCCGGGTGGTTGTCCCATTCAGAAGTAGCGCCAACATTCGCGTTCAATCGTTGTCTGTGTTGTGCCTCGGCCTCAAGAATTTGGCGATCGTACTCTTTCGTCGGCCCGTCGGATAAAATCTGTCTCGCTTTCTCCGAGTCTTCGGCGGTCAAGCTCTTCAAGATGTCGCCCAACGCGCTCTTCTCGTCCGCCGTCATCGGTTTGAACAAAACGATCGATTTTAATTCGAGGTCGGATAGCTGATTTTGTGCTAATCCCAAGGCTTGCATGATCGTTTGGCACTCGCTTTGAATCGTTTGATACTCTAATTTCGACGCCGCCGCGGCGGCTTTGGCGATACACGCGTCTCGGTCCAGTAACAAACCTTCCTCGACTTCCTTTTCTCGCGCGACGATACCTTCATATTTCGTGTGCCAAAGCGCCAACAAGGTCTTTGCCATCACGTGCACATCTGTTCCTTCCGCGTTGAACTTCATGGCGTTGTTAAACGCCAACTCGACGTCCTCGTGAACCTCTTTCGCGAGTTCGTATTTACCGCCGTCTTCGATGAACTTTTTAATCGTTCCGAGGTCCATCGGATTGGTAATTATCGTGTGATAGTTTGCCAAACCCAACGCCACGGCATCGACGGGCATGCGGAACGGTCCACCCCAATCGTGCGACATGACTTGTCTCACCGCGGCTAAGCATTGACGGTGGACGACGTCGAGCAACGAGCGATATCGCAACACTTCGAAACCTTCCTTGAACTCCGATTTCGCGCCAGATTTCGTCCTCTGCGTGGTGATGACTCTAAACGCGGCGTGTTTCTTTCGCATTTCGTCTTTTTGTTGATAGTCTTGTTGGTCTTCGTGCATCTTCTCAAACTTTTTATCGCGCTCGTTCGCCACCGCCACGGCTCTCGTCTCTAAACTTTCCACCAAAGCTTGTACCTCGCCGAGCTTTTTCTTCAGCGCAATCTTCTGTTCTTTCTCTTCTTGAATCTGCGCGGGTGTTCGGAGTTTTTGTTGCGTGAGTAAATACTCCTGTTGCCGCTCGATTTCGGTTAAGCCGAGCACGTCGTGTGGGAGTTCGTGCATGCCGCCGTTCATGGAGTGGTATCGGGCGATATCGGAACCCATGATATCGGGAATATCAAACATGCCGCCATGAGCCGGTAACGACTTATGCGACGCTAACTTTTGCTTCTTACTACGCGGCGTGTCTGTTTTAGCACCACCTCTGCTCGGTGGTCGCTTCGGCCCTGCGTTTATCATCTTGGCCGCCTTCTTCATGCTCGCCGCGCTACCCTTCTTCGCTCCTACGCTATCTTTGCTATCTAATTTGCGCTTGTTACTACCTGCTCCACCCCCCCATAACGAGGCCGCGCTCACATCGGCACCAATCGGGGCGGGAATACCTTTAAAGACGTGTAACTCGTTCGGAAATCCAGGTAATCCGGCTAAAGCAAACCCGGGCGGTAACTTTTCCGCTCTTTTTTCTGCGTCTTGTCGCGTCGTCAGTATCTGATGATGTTTATCGTCGTTCCACAAATGTGAGAAAGATGGAGGGAAAGAATAACGAGGTGATGAAAAAAGAGTGGAATCCAGGTCAGCGAAGAAATGGTTATCGAACGTGTTATCATCATCGTCGTCCGGATGATGACCTCCTTCGTGAAAAATACGCGTAAGCTCGTCCACGCTAAACGACGGCGAAAAGAACGCGTTGTCTTTCTCGATGTTTTCTACTAAACTCAGCGAAACGTCCTCCTCGCGGATGGTCTCCTCCTCCGGCGGCGTCCGTAACGACGAAAGCGACGACGACGAGGATGAAAAGAAAAGCGCTGGTTCTCGTCTTTGTTGTTGTTCTTTTTCGCGTGGTCTACTACTTTTCTTCGATCGTATCGTATCGTATCCTCGTATCGCGGGTCTTTGTCGTCGTCGTTTCGCTGTTAAAGAAGAAGAGGAAAAAGAAGGTTGAGAAGAAAACGAAGAAAACGATACGGACGAATTCGACTGTGACGTGGCTTTCGAGGCACGCGTTTTAAAAACGCATCCAGATCGGGTTCTCGAGGAACCAAGAACCCGCAAAGACGAGCGACGACGAATACCGCGATTGGTCTTCGTACGCGTCGAAGTCTTTTTGCTCTCGTCGTTCGCGATGATGACGCTCGTGTTGTTGTTTACCTCTCCACTCTTCGGCGGTCGAATCCAATCATCCCGGTCCATTTTTCGCCGCCGAAATGTATATAACTATGGTACGTTTCTTTTCGCTTTTATCCCGTCTTTTTCTTCTTGAACGCGGAGCAAAGAGAGAGAAACAACCACCGCTTCCTGATTACTTCTGCTTTCAACAAGTTGTTGTTGTTGTTCAAACTACTGCGCGTGGAAAGTCTTTTTTGCTCTCGTTCTCTGATGAAGCCAATTCGAATACCACGAGAAGAATCGAATCCCTTGGAAAACGTTTCGAATTCTCTCTCTCTTCTTAGTCTCTCTTATTCCGTACGAAAAAGCGCTCTCTTCCCTGTCTTGCTTCTTTCTTTCGCTTCTTTCGAGAGCGCTTTTGAGAAGAGTTACAGCGTTCAGACGCCTTTATTGTTGTTGTTGTTATTCGTAGTATTAGTATTCGTACTACTACTGAAGCACACCAACACCTCCAATTGGTCGAGAGTGAAAAAGAGTGAATTTTTGTCTCGTTTTTTGCTCTTCTTTTTTTCTCGGGCAAACAGCTTCTCTCTGTCGTGGTTGTTTTTCGTCTCTGCTTTTTCTACTCTTTCGCTTCTTTCGTTCTCTCTTTCGTTCTCTCTTCACATTTTTTTTGTTCGCGAGAACACACACACAACATTAATAACACTCGACCTAAAATAATGGTACGTTCTCTATACACTTAAATGCGCGAATACGTATAGCATTTGTGTTCGTGGTATTCTTCGTTTTATTTTCTCTTCTGAAAGAGAAAAGCTCGTAAAAGCGGGAGAGTCGCGTTCGCGTCTTTCTCTTTTACGAAGAAGAGCGATGATGATGATGATGCTTTTTACGCGCGAATTTTTGGTAAATCGGGTTTTTTAGGAGTGCGCGTATGCGGGTAGAGAGAGTGTCTGCGAGACCACCGAACAACTGGAAGAAGCGATTGAAAAATCGAAATCCACGCGTTCTTTCGCACGCAACGCGCACGCGTGACCTGCGATGCGTATTTCGCGTAATGGGAGTCTTTTTGCATTTCCATCACCATTCTGCGCGATGATGACGGACGGGCTCAAGTCCTAAAATGGAAAAAAATCTCTCTCTCTCGTCTAACATACGTATGCTTTGTCGTCGTCGTTTCTACATCGAAACAACCGCTGACCTTCTCTCCTCTCTCTTAACAACAACACAGCCACCGAAAAAGAAAGTCGCCGCCGTCCCTGCCGCCATCAAGGCGAAGATTGCCGCGAACACGGTCAAGGAACCGACGGACCCGCGATTTGTTCGCGAACCGAAAAACTTTGGCATTGGCAACGACATGATGCCGAAAACGCCGTTAAACAGATACGTGAAATGGCCGAAATACGTTCGCATTCAAAGACAACGACAAGTGTTGAAAAAGAGATTGCGAGTGCCGCCGGCGATTAACCAGTTCACGAAGACTTTGGACAAGAACATGGCGACGAACTTGTTCAAGATGCTCATGAAGTATCGCCCGGAGGACAACGCGCAAAAGAAGGAACGTTTGACGGATATGGCCAAGGATGCCGCGGAAGGCAAGGAGTCCGACGTCAAGAAACCAGTTGTTGTCAAGTACGGTATTAACCACATCACGTACTTGGTCGAGCAAGGCAAGGCGGAATTAGTCGTCATTGCGCACGACGTCGACCCGCTCGAGTTGGTCATTTGGCTCCCGGCGTTGTGCCAACGCATGAACGTCCCGTATTGCATCGTGAAGGGTAAGGCGCGTTTGGGTGCCGTCGTGCACAAGAAAACCGCCACGGCGTTGGCGTTGACGGCGGTGAAGCAGGAAGACAAGATGGAGCTTTCTAAGTTAGTCGAAGCGATCAAGGCGTCGTACAACGAAAAGGCCAAGGAGCACGCGCGAACGTGGGGTGGTGGCGTCATGGGGGTGAAGTCTCAAGCCAAGACGGCGAAGAGGTTAAGAAAGGTGGCCAAGGAATTGGGTAGCGCGGACAAGTAAATGAACCCGATTTTTATAATAAATATTAATTTTCAGAGAGAGTATATAGATATGAAGAGAGAGATTTTGAGGAGGAGTTGGACTTCGGACTTAAGGACGCACCGTCGCTGTTACATTTCGCGTTTGTTTCATTTAGCTCACACACAAACACAGTAGTCAACAGATACTTATTAGCGTGCGAACATCGGTTGTTATAAATACGCAACAATAGATTTACGAAAGTCGGAAAGTCTGCATCATTTTCATCATCATTTCATCGTCAAAAGTTTATAACACTCTTTTCTCCCTCTTTTCGCTTCACAACAAAGAGCGAACTCATTTAACATGGAAAGTCCGGAACCAGCGCAAGAACCAACGCCTTCGTCTCCTCCTAAACCTCCTCCTTTACAGCGCACTTCCACGTTTTCCGAGCGATTGAAGAAATCCTCCATCCCGTTATCCTTTTCCGTCCACGACCACTTCCAATCCGTGTTCCAATTGGAGAAAACAATCTTACTGAAACCGCAAAACGTTCGCTTCACCGTCGGCGCCTCCGCGTTCGTCCAAAAGAAAGAAATAAGTACCTACGGGAAACTCGAATACGACGTGCCTTCAAAAGTGTCTCTTCTCGACGGAAAAGAGTTCAACACGTGGACACCGACGATCGTTTTAGACTCGAGCCAAGTCGAATTGAAGAAGAAGTTCCGCGCGTTCGAAAGGAACAAGTTCGGGAAATGTTCCGTCTCGTTGTCCTGTGGGTACAACTTCAAAAAACGAGATCCGTTCTTCGCGTTCGAGGCGGTACCGTTAAACCCGTTAATATTATCCGTAGGCGCCATAGGCGTGATGAAAGAAATCGGCCACGCGAGTGGGAAACTGGAACGGGAAGTGAAACTCCCGTTCGCGAGTGGGAGTCGATGTAAGATTTCAATACCGGTGGACGTGACGAGAGAGAAACGGACCAACGCGTTTCGAGTAAGGGCGAACGGGAGCGCGTGTACCGTGAAGTTGAAAGAACAGATGATCACCATCGGGAGTACGAATAAAAAGACGACGAATTTGTTACGATAATATACTAGTCGATCGATCCTGATTCTTCGCTGATGATGAGAGAATGAATCCCAATGATTATTCCCGCGCTCGCTTTGTAATACTATACGACACACATGTACTCTTGTTTACCATCACATCCGCGCAGCGGTGAAAAACACGTCATAAAAAGTCGAACGCAACTTACACACAACCACAGAAGAACTGAAAGAATGCGCACCACGGAGCAGCTGAAAGACAGCGGCGGTTTAGCCGCGATCGCGAGGATGTTGAAAGCGCAGCATAAGCAGCAAACGACGACGACGGCGAACGAGAACGACGAAGAGTGTAACGACGACGACGAGAAAGAGAAACGAGGAGAAAAACGACGACGAAAAGAGAAGAAGAAGCATAAAAAGGAGAAGGAAAAGGAGACGAAAAAGGAGTTTAAGAGGAAGAAGACGTCGTCAAAGTCGGACGATTCAGACGTAAACGACGACGATGCGGAGGACGAAAAGAGGAGGAGGAAAAGTAAAAGCGAGGAGGAGAAGGAGGTTTCGTTGGAGTCGCTTTTAAGGCGAGTGGACCCGGTGGTGATGTTAGACAAAAACGACGACGAGAATGATAAAATGTTGAAGAGGATACGAGCGAAGCTGAAGTGTGCGTTAGAGGCGAACGTGTTGCACTTTTCGAAACGCGCGAGCGGTATTACGAAGAACGCGAGCGTTACCGCCGAGCGAGCGCACGCTTGGCGACAGGCGGTTCGCGGATACGGGGACGAAGAAAACGATGAGAGAGGACCTGGAAACGTCGATTCTGTTTTGAACGTGTTTAAGGCGATGTCGGATGTGCTCATGGCGATCGTGTCCGTTGATTCCAAATGTAGTGACGACGATTCAGACGACGAGAGTGAAATAGTGAAGAAGTATAGCCCATTCGCGTCGCAGTTGAGAGCTTTGTCGACGAAAGCGTTCTAATAAAGCAGGGGAACAAAATGTAATAAAACGTAGAACAACGCATTAGAAGATGTAATAATATTATTATTTGCCAATACAAAATCGCTCGAATATGGTCCCTAAAATATCCTCCGAAACGTCTTCGCCGGTAACTTCCCCCAACGCCACCGCGGCTTCTCGTAAATCAATCGTCCAAAAGTCTACGGGTAAATCGTTCAGCGCGGATTCTTTCACGCGTTCCATGGCTTCTACGGCGTGTTTCAACGCTTCGCTTTGCCGAGAGGAGACAAAATAAGCGTCGCCTTCGACGCTGGAAAGACCAGATTCGAAAGCGTTGGACACTTTTGACTCTAAATCTTCGATACCAAACCCTTCTTTGGCAGATAAGAAGACGACGTTGTTTAAATTGCACTTGTCCAACACGTATTCGGGCACGCGCAATTGATTCGTCAAGAACGGTTTCATCTTCCCGCTCGGGTCACTTTTCATTTCTTCAATCAGAGATGCGTTCTCCGTGATATCGTCCATTTTATTTGCCACAAAAATCACGTTTTTCGCCACGTCTAAAGCTTCTCTCCAAACGGTCTCGTCGGCGCGTTCCCACCCTCGACTGGCGTCTAAAACGAACGCGCACAAATCTGCTCCTCGCGCGGCTATTTTCGAACGCTCGATACCGACCGCTTCCACTTTATCTATTATTTCGGTTTCCTCTTCTTTGTTACTATCATCACTACCGCTACTACCGTTACTATTACTACTATTACTACTACTCCTACTACTTCCACCTCTTATGCCAGCCGTATCTAACAGAGTGACCTTCACGCCACTCACATTTACCGTCGCCTCGACCACATCTCTCGTCGTCCCTTCCACGTCGGTGACTATCGATCGTTCGCTCTTCGTCCATCGATTTAACAATCTCGATTTTCCCGCGTTTGGACGTCCGACAATCGCCAGCGTGCACCCAACCGACAAACTCGCGTTCTTCTGCGACGTTTTCAACGCGCTCAACGCCACCTCTTTCGCCTCGTCCACTTCTTTTGCAATCTTATCGACGTCCAGAGGTACCATCTCGTCGTCAAAGTCCAACCGCGCTTCCAACTCTGCCAAAACATCAATCATCCTCCTTCTCGCCTCTTTGACGTCGTTGGACAAACCACCTCTCAACGTCTTCAGCGCTTGCACCGCTGCCTCATCCGTCTCCGCTCGAATCAACGAATGCACCGCTTCCGCTTGCGACAAATCCAACCTCCCGTTCAAAAACGCTCGCATGGTAAACTCGCCGTTCCTCGCCAATCGACACGCGTTCGTGCGTAAGCACGCGTCTAACACTCTCGCGGCGCACACGGACCCGCCGTGCGTGTGTATTTCAACCACGTCTTCCGCGGTGTACGATCGAGGTTTCAGCATTGGTAAAAGGAGAACTTCGTCGATAACTTCTCCGTCGTTGTTGTTCACAATCGTCCCGTGAAGGACCACGTGCGACTGAAAACAATCTTTTCTTTTCCCGGTTGGTTTAAAAATCTCATTCGCAATCTCCCTCGCGTTCTCTCCGCTGATTCGAACGATAGAAACCCCGCCTAACTGAGGAACAATCGGCGTCGCGATCGCCACGATCGTATCGTTGTTGCTGGAAGAGTTTTCCATCGTCGTCGCCATCATCCTCGTCGTCGTCCGTTTGTTGTTGTTGCTGCTTGAACACCATTTTTGCGAATTTCGCCGCCAAAAAAACTCTTTTCTCCTCTTCCTTCTTGTCCTCTCGTTTCCGTGGATGATGTGAAAAACAAAGCGGGACTTCTCAGACGATTGAGTAGTAGTACTAAACGACGACGACGCGAAAAGCATCATCCTCTCTTCTTCGAAAGAAGAAAAGGAGGAGGATAAAAAGCAGCAGCAGAGTGTTTTTTTTTTGTTAAGTGTTTGTGGGAAAATTCCCTCTGTAGTATTTAGGGTTTAGGGTTTAGTACCACGTTGGAGCTCAAAAGAAAGAAAAAGGCGGCTGTTCTTGCGCGCAAATTCATCAGAATTGTCAACGCAAAAACACGCGCAAACAAACAGCATTCCAACGCCGAGCTCGAGTTCTCTCTCCTCTTCAACAAAGAAGAAGAAGAAGAAAAACAGTGAGAGCCGTGAAGCTTTATTATATATAAACTATATAATAATACACTTTCTTGTTGTGTTTAAAAGGTAGTATATAATTGTGTGTTGTCTTTTCTTTCCCGTAAAGAATTCTCTCATTCTCTCTCTGAATTGTCCGCTTAAGAAGTTGGTTCGTTTTCCAATTATTGCGTCGTCGTTTACGTCGTGCACACGTCGTCCTCGTAACGCGCTTTATTTTGGTGTAAATCTCTTTATTCGTTCTTTCTTTCGAGCGGACTTTCTTTGCGCTCTTGAGCTGACCAAATTGAATTCTTCCTCTTCTCGTATTCAATAAACCCACAGACAGCATTAACAAAAAAATGTCCAACAACGAAAACCCGAAAGCGTACCCGCTCGCGGACGCGCAATTAACAATCAGCATCCTCGACATCGTCCAACAGGCGAACAACTACAAGCAACTGAAAAAAGGCGCCAACGAAGCGACGAAGACCTTGAACAGAGGCATTTGCGAGTTTATCGTTCTGGCGGCGGATACGGAACCGCTGGAGATTTTGTTACACTTACCTTTATTGGCGGAGGATAAGAACGTGCCGTACGTTTTCGTGCCGAGTAAACAGGCGCTCGGGAGAGCGTGCGGGGTTTCCAGACCGGTGATTTCCGCCTCGGTCACGACGAACGAAGGGAGTCAGTTGAAAACCAGCATCGAGAGTTTGAAGCAAAACATCGAGAAGCTGCTGATTTAGACGACGTATTAAAGAAGAAGAAGCGAAGAAATGGGAACGGACGCCGTGACGATAATTTTTCATCGAATGATTTGGCTTGGGTGATGTTCTTCTCGCGACTTTAGAGAGTTTTATTAATACATAATACCCAAAACGCGCTCACATGCGCGCGATACAACACGTTATAAAGTTCACCAACATTTACGAAAACGCGTCATAACAAATGCATCATCGAATCAAAACACTCCTAATTCATCGAAGCAGCATTACCTTTTTTATCCCAACACGCTCGAGACGAACGAATGTAAGAAACAACATAATCATCAACAACAAAAGCAATAACAGAAAAATGGAAATTGGAATGAACACGAGCAAGAAAGATCTCATCACCCAAGCGATAGAATCAATGTAACCACTTTTCGTATCTTTTGTGCATTGGAAAACTCATCACGATGTATTCTTCTTATATAGGTACCCGGAACAATCCGAGACGCATCGCGACCGGAAGAAAGATTTTCAAAAGACGGTCGTTTTTATGTGCGACGTGCAAGAATGTTTCCGCCCGTCGATCGATGCGTTCGATGGCGTCGTTCGAAGTTCAAAGATTTTAATCGAATCTGCAAAGATATTCAACTGGCCGGTGTTCGCGACGGAACAAGTTCCGAGCAAACTCGGGAGGACCGCCGAGGAGGTTTTGCAATGCATGAGAGAGATGCACCCTGAAAACGAGGAGAAGGTGATAAAGGAAAAGTTTCCAATCGCGAAATCGGATTTTGGTATGCTTCGGGCGATTTTGATGGGTAAAGACGGCGACTTGAACGTTCAGCCGAACTCGCTGTGCGGGAAGGAAAGTTTAGCGAAGATGATGTACGACGCGGACGAGATACGCGTTTTGTTGTTGGGAGTAGAAGCGCACGTGTGCGTGTACCAAACGGTGAAGCAGATTATGGAACACAACGAGAAAGCGGGACGGAATATTTTGAAGCCGTTCGTGTTGTGCGACGGAGTGCAGTCGCAAAGGGGCGTGGACCGCGAAGTCGCTTTAGAAAAAATGAAAGAGCTCGGCGCGACGATGACGACGACGGAGATGTTTTTGTTCGAAGAGATGGGTGGAGCCGAGCACGAAAACTTTCGGGACGTGGCAAAGACGGTGAGAAAGTATAAGTAACGTGTAGTAACTTTCAACACACTATTCTTTTCTTTTCACATTAAAACATACAGTACAAATTTAGTCTTAGTCTTTTTTTAAACTTTTACTGTCCATTTCACAGTCATACTTTATATTGCGTCGCTTTGAACGCCATCGTCGCGTCTCCGTTCCACTCGCTGTGTAACTTCTCGCGCAAGATATCCGCCTGCGATTTTCCAGTGTTTACGATGTTCCACAACGGCGCTAGGTACTTTTCCTCGCCCAAATTCCGGTTCTTTAACCCATCCTCCGCGAACTGCACGCACTTTTTACACAAATCTAAACACGTCATCCCGCCTTCAAACGTCGACCGTAACCCGTTTGCGGTGACGTCGTTCCGCAACCATTCTCGCTCCTCGCTCGTCCAATTTTTACAAATAGACCAAGCGTCGTCCAAACTCTTCTCGTCGTATAAAATCCCAACCCAAAACGCGCTCAACGCGGTGATCATTTCCTCACTTCCACCATCAGCACCTCGCATTTCCATGTACTTTTTCAATCGCACTTCCGGGAAACTCGTCGTTAAGTGTTGCTCCCAATCATCAATCGTCGGCTTTTCACCTGGTAAAATTTTCAAAGTCCCAGCCATGAAATCGCGGAAAGATAAACCGGTAACATCAATATACCCTCCATTTCTATATATGAAATACATCGGCACGTCCATCATGTACTCGGCATACTTCTCAAACCCAAAATCGTCGTCAAACGCCCACTGTAACGTCCCACACCTGTCGTTATCCGTATCTTTCCACACGTCCGATCGCAACGAACACATGTTGCAATCTTTACCATCTTTAAACGGCGAGTTCGCGAACAACGCCGTAGCTAGCGGTTGCAACGCCAACGACGTTTGAAATTTCTTCACCATATCCGCCTCGCTCGAGAAATCCACGTTGACTTGAATCGTGCACGTGCGAAACATCATATCCAACCCAGTCGTCCCGACTTTAGGCATGTAGTTCTTCATGATGTTATATCTCCCTTTCGGCATCATCGGCACTTCCTCCACGGAATGTTTCGGGTCGAATCCAATTCCGGAAAACCCGTACCCTTTCTCCGCAGCGAGTTCGCACACTTGCTTAATGTGCGCTCTCGTCTCCTCTACGGTTTCGTGCAACGTATCCAACGGCGCTCCGGAAAGCTCAAACTGTCCTCCCGGTTCCAAAGTCACGTTCATTCCATTCTTCGTCGCGCCGATGATATTCACCGTTCGCACGGTCCCATCCGCATTCGTGCACGAACCAATTATTGGACACTTCTCGTTCAACGGAGCCCACCCGTATCTCTCGACTAACCCGCTCAACACGTAATCGATAACCGCGTACGGCATCCGGCTGTTATCGGTCAACGAAAAGCCAAACTTTTCGTGTTCGGTTCCAATTCTGTTTAGTAGATGTTTGTTGTCAAAGAGAGTTGTCGTTAATCACAGCGAGAAGAATAATACGAAGAACAAAAAGATAATAATTATTAAACGCGACGAGAGAAGATCACGGTCGTCAGTTCTCTGAGTATCGAAACGTGCGCGCGCGACTTTTTGTTGTTGCCCCACCAATCTTTGGTGTTATTATCCAAACAACTACTTAAACGAACAAACGATACATGATCTCATCATCGTCATCGAACGTACCTCCAATTCTCTTTCGGTTTGCACCCGCTCCGTAAAAAGTCAATCATCTCCTCTCTGCTCGCCGGAGGTTTCTTCGGCCCGCCTTCCGAAGGCGGTGCCGCGTTCCTTTTCTGCATTTCGCCTCGTTTTGTTATCCGTGACGGCTGCGCATTTCTCCCCAAAATCCCGTTGTTCTTCTTTGTTGTCTTCTCCTTTATCGGCTGAACGCGAGACAGAACGGGAGAAGAACGATGAGGACGATAACAACCGCAACAGGTCTGTGCCATCGCGATGATCTTCTTTGTCTTTGTCTTTATTAAGCGCAGGAAAGTGTGACGATTTAATCTTTCTTTTGCCTTATCGTGCTTGCATGGTTTTCATATGTGTCTGTGACTTTTGAGCGCGTACGCAGGGTATTCATTTTCTTCTCTTCTTCTTTCTAAAATATAAAAACACTTTAAAGTTTAGTATTACGCGCTAATGATGATGATGATGATGATGAATGTCTCCTCTTCTTTTCCTCTCGTCGTCCCTCTTTGATTCTTGGTTGGCTCTCGACGATGAAATTTTATCGTCTTTCCTCTCTCGGCGCGGACCATTCGACTCTTAAGATCAAGTTATCGTAACCGAACCCATCCAAACGGTCGATGGCTCTTTGACCGTCGTCTCTGTTGACGAAATTGACGAAAGCGAACCCTCTGCTCTCTCCGGTTTCTCGGTTGAACGCGACGTAGATTCTGGTCACGGGACCAAACGGTCTGAACAACTCTTGTAAATCTTGCTCTCTCGTGTCTTCGGATAAGTTGGATACTCGGACCGAATTTTCTTCTCTTCGTCTGTTCATGGAGTCACCTTCACCAGCGCTCGCCCCGGCTCTTCTCGACGGCGGCACGTACCCGCCGGCGCCGCCGCCGGCTTTATCGCCGCCCGGTCCGTCGCTTCCCGGCGGTTTGTCGCCCATCGCCGCCAAATCTTTATACGGACACTTCGTCGTCCAGTGATCCCCTTTCTTCCCGCAAATTCTACACACTAACAGAGACGTTTGACTGCTCGCCATCGCCTTCAACGGATCGTTCGCTTTCTCCAACTCCGATTTCGGTTGCAACCTCGCTCGCTCCAAGAAAATCTCCTCTAAAGACACCGCCGTCATGCTCTCGTCCCCTGTTTTATACCTCGCCGCGTCGCCAAACCTGGCCCAGTTTTTCCTCTCCAGCATTTCCTTCGTCACCGTTTTGGACACTTTGTGCACTTTCACTCGTTTGATCGACCGAACTTTCGATCCGTCTTCTTTCACTCGGTACTCCGTGACCGTTTTGATCCCCGTGGAAGGATCGATTTCGATTTTGGTCGGCGGTAACGCGAACGCCGCGTCGTCGTCGACGCCCATGTCGTCGGAATCCGCCAGAGAGATTTCATCGTCCTCTTTCTTTGAAGTCGTCTGAGGTTCTGCGATCGCCATTTTTGATCGTGTTGTTGTGTTCAAAGTGTGTGTTAATCTGAGGACATAAGCCCCAATTTTTGACTTCTGAGACGGAGGAAAAGAGAGGAAAATCGACATTTTAAAGGAGGAGGAACTTTATAGGTTCACTTTGCCCAAGAGTAAGGCACACTTTATGTGTATAATTATATGCCTTTCTTCTCTAAAAATAGTATTGCTAGTATCACGCGTTTTGTTGTGCTCTTCTTTTTCCTTTGTTCTTCTTTGACTTCCCTTTTTCTATTAAGCGAAGTACGCCAAGTCGCTCTTTTTCTTCGCTTGGACTTGTACGATGCCTTCGACGAAATCTTCGTGGTTGACCGTCGTCCCGTCTCTTCGCAACGCTAACATCCCAGCTTCCACGCAGACGGCTTTTAATTGCGCGCCGTTGAAATCGTCCGTGCCTCGGGCTAATTCGTCGTAGTTTACGTCCGGGGAGACGTTCATTTTGCGCGCGTGGATTTGTAAGATGTGCGAACGGGCGTCTTCGTTCGGGTGAGGGAACTCGATTTTTCGATCTAAACGTCCAGAGCGCAACAACGCGGGATCTAAAATGTCCGCTCGGTTGGTCGCGGCGATAATTTTCACTCGATCGTCCGAACTAAAACCATCTAATTGGTTCAACAATTCTAACATAGTTCTTTGCACCTCGCGATCGCCGTTGGTATCGGAATCGAAACGTTTCGTACCGATGGCGTCGATTTCATCGATGAATATAATCGCCGGCGCTTTCTCTTTCGCCAACTCGAACGCGTCTCGAACTAATTTCGCCCCGTCTCCGATGAACATTTGCACCAACAAAGGCCCGGCTAACTTCAAATAACAAGCGTTCGTTTGCGCCGCGCACGCTCGGGCCAACAGCGTTTTCCCCGTTCCCGGCGGGCCGTATAATAAACATCCTTTTGGCGCTCGTATGCCAAGTTTTACGAAGTGTTCTCTGTGCGTCATCGGCAAAACAATCGCCTCTCTCATCTCTTGAATCTGCTTATCTAACCCCCCGACGTCGGAGTAATCCTCGACTGGTTTCTCGTCCACCTCCATCGCTTTCACCCTCGAGTCGTACTCCGCCGGAAGCGTGTCCAAGATCAAATACGAATCCTTATTCACGCCGACTAAGTCGCTCGGTTTCAAATCCTTCGCGTCTACTAACCCAGCTATCGGGAGAAAGATAGTCTGTCTGGTGGTTGTTTTCAAAACCACCGCTTTCCCGCTCCTTTGCGCGTCCAAATCCGCTTGCGCGTCCGCCTCCTCGTCCTCGTCTTCCGGTTGGAGATCTAAAATTTCCACGATCGAGGCCACTAAATACGGAAGCTGTTTGTTCAGTTTCACTTTCTCCATGTTATCTTTCACTCGTTCTCGTTCGCTGCCGACGTCCAGTTGTAATCGGTTGCTTTCGTCTCGCAGGACTCGTATTTCGTTTTCGAGTAAACGGACGCGCACGAGGACGTCCTCCGTGGTGGAATTTTTCAGATCGTTGAGGACTTCGGCGGTGCCGTCGTCGTCGTCGAAAACGCCGTCTAAATCCATATTTCTTTATCGCCAATATCGATCGACACAACTATAGAATAGCTCAACAGAAGAAGGTGAGAAGAACTCTTCTCTCTTTTGTCTTTGTCTTTGTTTTCTTGCGCGTGCTCTGTTAAATGAGAGAATCTGACTGACGTTTTTTGAAAGAAAATGTGTCTGTGTGTTTCATTATTCAACAAAATAGTGTCTCTCTCTCTCTCTCTCTCTTTTTTTCTAAATCAATAATCCATCGATGATGAACTCTTTCATCAAGGTGGACGTTCTCTCACCGCTGGGATTGTCGTTCGACAAATCTCGCGTATTGTACATCCGTTGGTTCTGGAGAACCGTTTTCGAGCAAGTAGTTTTCGCACTCGTGGTGCTCGTAAATACCGAGCGTTAGCGATGAAATCCCAGAAGTTATTAAGAGGCACTTTCGCCTCTTCGACTAAGTATTTGATACAATCGAGTTTGCCGTACTTTGCAGCGGTTGTCACACAGTTGAGCTTTACTGCAACAGATATCTTTCTTTCTTCGACGAAATATTTTATGATGTCTAAGTGACCATTGCCTGCTGCCTGTAGTGCCGCGAGTTTTTCCGTATCTCTCGAAGGTTTCACTTTGTCGACAAGAAATCGAAGACAGTCGAGGTGTCCTCCTCCAGCAGCTTCAGCGCACGACTCCTCTTCATCATACGGGCAACTATTAGAGAAGCAGTACTTGAGCATCTCAAGATTACCTGTAAATGCGGCCTTATTAATCGTCTGTTTATCCCACTCGCAATGTTTCACTTCTCTCGCCCACTTGAGAAACTCGAGTTTGTTCGTAAAAGCAAGTCCAGAGCAAAACAAGGCTTGATCTATCACTCTTCCTATCCCATCTTTCTTTCCCCAGGGCAAATCATTCCACGCGAATTCCAACGTCGAAATGGATGTGTATTCGTAAAGAGCGCAACATAATTTCGATACCTCTACCCCGGCGTACGCAAGCACATCTTGACTCTCTCTGTTCACCTTTGAAAAGAACCACCGATCTGTCCCGTTCAATTTCGAAATCACATGCGAGATAAACACATCCTTATGATGCACCACCAACCCGGTCCACAACTTGGTCGGCCCAAGCTTTAAACGCTCCAAATTCTCAACATGCTCCGCTAAAGCTTTTTCTCTCTCTCCTTCTTCTTCTTCCTCTTCTGCGCGCCGGAGAGTCCTGCTCCCTTCTTCCTCATCTCTCGATTATTTTTATTCTTCTTCTTCTTAAAAAAATGCGGTCATGTCGTTTTTGCTTCAAATTTTAAAATTTAATTGTGAGCACACAAACCAAAAAAACCCCTCGAGGCTCCAGAAAAAAAACGGTCTGCTGATGAACAACACGAACAACAGCATGAACGATCGTGGTGGTGGTTTTGGTGGTCACAACACTACTTCTAATGCCGGTTTGGGCAGTGCGTTACTCTCGGAGTGTTCGATACGCGTTGAAAACAGATTTGAAATACGAGTGGACACTTGGGGAAAAAAAAATGCATTCTCAACAAACAACAACGACAACATCCTTCATCAAATCCCAACGTTTTACTTTTTAACGCACATGCACCAAGATCACTTGCGAGGATTACGGGAAGATACGTTCGAGAACGATAATAATGGGAGGATATATTGCACGGAAATCACGAAGATTTTACTGGTGAAACGATTTCCGAGGTTGGAATCGAAAGTCAAAGTGTTGGAGTTTGATTCCGTGGAGGTGGTCGAGGTTGTTTCTGCTTCTAAAAACACGAAAGAAGAAGATTTGAGGTTCAACGTGTACTGCTTGGACGCCGGGCACTGTCCCGGGTCCGCGATGTTTGTCTTCGAAGGAACGTTTGGGAAAGTTTTACACACCGGGGATTTCCGGAGGGAAGATTGGAGCGGGAGTTTGCCGAGCGGGAAGAGGATGAGTTTACCGACGCCTTGGAGCGGAAGCGGAAGCAACAACGGGTTGAGGAAGAATTTTTTTAGCATGTTGAACGACGTGCCACTTTCTGCGATGTGGTCATCGAGCAGTCCGAGTTTGACGACGGGTTCCCAGGACCTCGGGTACGACAACAACAATAACACAACTTTGAAGAACGCGACGCCGTTGCCGAAAGTGCTCGATAATTCGAAAACGCAAGCGGTGGACGTTTTGTATCTCGACAACACGTACAACAATCCAGAGTACGATCATCCACCCAGAGCTGTCGCTTTGGAACGCATCGTAAAGTTAGTCACGGAAATCGAGCCGGAGCGTCCGGTGATTCTTTTGTTAGATTCTTTAGGTAAAGAAGACATCGTCATAGCGCTGAGCCAAGCGACGAAATCGAAAGTCTATTTGCACAAAGATCGATACAACGATTGGTTAAAGTTAGGATTTGAGAAAGAGTACGTGTGTAACAGTCTCGGAGAAAACGAAAGCACGAGAGTGCGCGTACTCCCCAAGGCCATGGGGAGACACAAAGAGAACGTGTGCGGACCGTTGGTGGCCGGGTTGAAGAACTTTAAGGAGTGGGGACCGTTGGTCATCAGTCCGACGGGCTGGGCGCGCGTCACCGAACAGATGCGAGAGGAGGACGAGAAACAAGAGATGGATACGGAACGACGGGAAAAGATGACGAACGAGGAGAAAACAGACTGGGTTCGCCGATCGGTTCCGTATTCTTTACACAGCAGTTACAGCGAACTGGAAACGTTCGTGAAAAGAATCCAACCGAGGAAGATTATCGGCAACACGAGGGACGACACCGTGAAAGAGGCGGAGAGGAAAGGGTTATCAGAAGTTCGCTCGGTACACGTGAGGAGTCTGAAAACGTTTCTGCGGCCATCGTCGCAATCGGAAGAGAACTTAGTGTTAAAAGCAGTTTTTGAAACAGAAAGAAGACGCGAGCAAGCGACAGCGACGACGACAAAAATGAACACGACGAAACTGTCGGTCGATTCGCCTAGAGACGACATTTCAGACGTGCGACTGCTTTCGGCGTCGTCGCCACGAGGCGTCAAAGGCGACGTGAAAGAAACGCTTCACAAAATGAGGATCGTTTCGCCGAGCAAGCCAGCGACGAAGTACGCGCTCGCGAATAAAAAGTTACTGCTACGTTTACAACGGTTTCAACAAAAAGAACGAGAAAACGACGCCACAAAGCCGCAAGAAAGAGAAGAAGAAGAAGAAGAAGAAGAAGAAGAAGAAGAAGAAGAAGAAGAAGAAGAGGAAGAAGAAGAAGAGAAAGAAGAAGAAACTCCAGAAGAAGAAACCCCGGAGGAGATTTCTGTGCTACCTCTACCACCGAATAGAAGAAGGCTACCGTTACCGAAGAGCTTAACGACGACTCGGGATGTCATTCTTCATTCTTCGGAAGAAGATTTGTACATCAAGTCAAACCTCAAATCGCAGCCGTCCGTGCGAGGCCCATCGAAGGAACAGCCAGTCAACCGCATACCGCTCGTGAACAATCAAAAAAGCGACGGATTCGACGTGCTGAACGCATATCTCGAACAGAGAATGAGACAAAAAGAAGAAGAGCGCCTCGAAAGAGAGAGACAACAAGAGCTCGGCGACGTCAACGCCGACGCAGATATTGAGGATGAAGACGACGAAGAAGAGGAAGAAGTGGAAGAGAAGGAGGAGGAGGAGGAGGAGGAGGAGGAGGAGGAGGAGGACGCCGACGACGATATTGTTCCTACGCAGTCAGCTGACGGAGCCATCGGGCACGGGAACGAAGAAAAAGAGGTGACAGCAACGATCGCGAGCCCTAGTAAATGGTTTTCATCCATCATAGGGCCGGTGAAACGGTTGTTCTCGAGAAATGGTGAGAAGAAAACTCCTTTGGAAGAAAAGTTACCAGAACCGAGAGTAAAAGAAGAAGAAAAAGAAGAAGAAAAAGAAGAAGAAAAAGAAGAAGAAAAAGAAGAAGATGATGACGACCGCACAACAATGATAGATGATATAGATTTGGATGAAGACAGTGAAATCGTGGACGAATGTGAAGATGACGGAAGTGATCTTGAGGACTTTATTGTCCCAGACGACGAAGTTGATGGGATGGTTATACCACCACCAAACCATGCTACTATTGATAAAGAATGGAACGATTGGGAACCCGGAAGCCCGGGTTCAATGCGTTTCAAGGAAATAGTAAATGTTATTGAAACACACGCAAAAATACAAGCGGATATCACTGCGAAAGTCACTGACATGGACGACAACGATGGCGAAGCAGAGCATGGCGGTGGCAACGACGCGATCGCCGGTACAAATACGAAATCAACCGGAACCACCGCCGCGTGTGGTAGTGAACCGAACCCTCAAGGCGGTCCTCGACGTTCGAAACATCACAACCCGTGGGGATTAGACGAAACTCAGGCTTTGATTGAAGGCGTCTCCAGATGCGGCGGCGGTAAATGGGCCGATATTAAAAAGCTTGGGTTTCCGGAAATTGAACATCGCACCGCGGTTGATTTGAAGGATAAGTGGCGCAACTTGCTTCGAATCGCAACGTTACCGACGCCGTCTGGCCGAGAAACCGCTGGTAAGTCCGGCGGCGACAAGAAACGAGAAATCCCGAGAGCTATGTTGGACCGAGTTCGAGAACTCGCCATGCTTCACGCGAAGCTTAAAGCGCGCGACGCAGGCCACACTCTCGAAGACACCGTCGATGACGGGAACAAAGAGACGTACACGAGTCAATTAGAAGCAACATTTCCAGCATTAATCGATGGCTCGCATTTGAGCGTGAAAAAGCCAAAAGAAGATGGTGCAAATGTTGGCGAAGAGGGAGAAGACGCCGCCGCCGCCGCCGAAGAAGAACTCGATAATGATAATAATAAGAACAACAATAATAACAGTGGCGATGCCAACGACGACGACGACGACGATGACATGCCAATTCGGGGAAGTCATCATCGCGCGCGCAAATCTGGATCACCGCCGACTGAAGAAGAGCTGAAGGAGGCAGTGTTCGAGATAATCGTACGAGTCAAAGAGGGAGGAGGCAAACGAATATCAACCAAGGAGGTTCGCAAAGAGCTAGAAAAGAAATTCGGGTGCTCTTTAAAGGCGTACAAGGAAAAAATACAGGACTGCATTTACTTCAAGGTCATCGACCGAGACACAACCATAGTAAGGAAGAAGCGCAACAATTCACGGAAGGAGGGAAGTCGATTAAAGCGTAAACGCGAGTTGAAGACAGAGCAAGACGTAAAAGACGATGTCAGAGAGACAGAAGGAGTAGCAGAAGAAGAAGTAAAAGAAGAGGAGCGAGAGGTAAAGAAGCGACCGCAACGAAAGAAGAAAGTAAAAAAGCTTCGGAAATCAAATCCTCTAAGATATGCGGATTCAGATGCATCATCATCCGACGACGACGACGAAGATGAAGAAGAAGAAGAAGAAGAAGAAGAAGAAGAAGAATATAACGATGGCGACAACTCCGACGATGATAATGAAAACGAGGACGAGATGGACGACAAGGAATCCAAGTCAGTAGAGAAACCGCACAAAGAGCGAAAAACACCAGCCTCGATATTCTCCAACACTGGAGTGTATTCCGTTCCCGGGAAAGTTCGATGGCAACGGACGACAGCACAGCTCGAGCGTTTAGAACAGCTCTTCGCGAATGATACGACGACGCCGCGGGGAGAAAAATTGAAACAAGTGACGGAAGAGTTGAGCGCGCTCGGCCCCATTCAAGAGTGCAACGTGTTTAATTGGTTTCAGAATAAGAAATCGAGATTGAAGAAACTGGAGGAAGATGCGGCGAGGGAAAAAATGGAAGCGGCAGCGAATAAGAGATCGAGAGACTCTGACGATATGGAGAACGGCACCGTCGTTGAACCCGAAATAGAAAAAGAGGAGCAGGACTCTGAGATCGATAACGATTTAAGGTTGCTATGGGAAAAAATGAAAGTAGAAAAGAGAAAACGTCCGCGGACTTAGAAAGAATCGCAGCGCAAGCAATCCAAGTAAGGGCGAATAATAGCAAATTTCTGTTGTTGTACTAATAGTAGCTAAAGCGTAGCCCGCAGTAAAGTATGTATCTAATCCATGTATGTATGTATGTATCTAATCCATGTCGCTCCTTCGTTGCGCCTCCGTCGACGCGGCTGCCATCGGCGGTTTCGTCGAGTCGTGTCTACAGGTGGGGCAAATGCGAGATCGTAACAACCACGTATCTATACACGGCGAATGATAACAGTGACCGCACGACAACCTCTTCATATTTTCTCCGCCTTCAATATCGGACAAACAAACCGAGCAACTCGCACACGCACCATTATTCTCGTCACCTTTAGCGGTAATGATTTCCATGGCGTCGATTTGTTGTTGCGTCAAAGGCGCTTCGGCTAAATTTTCGCCTCCGTTGGCGTGCTCGGCGGCGAAGCCGTGCATGGCTCGTAACAAGTCGTGGAAACCTCGGATGGAACCAGGCATAAATCCAGGCGGCATCGCACCATCACCCATCGTCGCCGCGTTTTCCTGCTCTATCGATTGAAACATGTTCCTAAACGCCCTCTCGAATCGATTGTTATCGTTCAAAACGTCCTCCCTTGCCTCACCCGGCGCGCGTTGTCCGAGCACTTCTCGCATGATTTCTAAGAACGGATCGCCGCCTGGCATCCCGTTTTGTTGTTGTTGTTGTTGTTGTTGCTGTTGCTGATGCTGCTGTCCGCTATTTCCACCGAGCATATCCATCATACCCGGACCACCCATGACGGATCGAAAAACTGGTCCATTTGGCCCTCCGACTTGTATCTC
>ENA-OWPI01000404-OWPI01000404.1-marine-metagenome-genome-assembly--contig:-NODE-404-length-60580-cov-3.339421_pt1 | contig 60580 bp, 58 predicted proteins | sample MGYA00238138_ERZ651775 | MGnify/ENA primary metagenome ERZ651775 (study PRJEB26906, sample SAMN06265043) | marine metagenome | isolation source: Helgoland LTER site | place: Germany:Helgoland, sampling...
TGATCTAGTAGATTCAAATTTAGTGTCTAAATCAGCTAATAAATTATTTTCTTTAGTAAGTTCAGTACTTAAGGTTGAAATTCTATTTGTAACAGAACCAGATGCAGTACTGTTTAAGGATGTTGTAATATAAGATGTCAGTCTATCTAATAAGCTTTGTCCATAATAAACTGGCCCAGTTGCACCCAACCCAGAATATTTAACTTTCATTCCAGCAGCGTTTCCTGAAGCAATGGTGAACGTATTATTAGTAATATCTGCTATCATTGTAACACCATCTAATGTTGCAGAACCGGTTACACCGGTTGTTGTAATCCCTGCCCCAGTAAAACCTAAAGTTACATTACCTGCTGTGTTAGCCGAAGGCGTTATCGAAGTAATTGTTTTGAATGTCTTTAAACCCAAGACTGTCGCACTGCCTGCAGGTCCTGTTATAACTTCAGTCTGAGCATTTCCAGATAAATCAGTTCCAACTACTGTAAAAGTATTTCCACTTTCATCTCCACCTGCACTTATGATAGAAGGTCTTTTACCAGCTAAATCAACAAAAGCAGATTTTGTACCTATACTAACATCAGCAGCAGCAGCATTAGATGACACCTGACTAATAGTTCGAAAAATATTAGTACTGGTAACTGTACCATTTGCTGACGGCCCAGTAATAGTTTCTGTTTGAGCGTTTCCATCTATATCAGTACCTGTTATTGTAAAAGAAACAGAAGATAAATTATTTGAACTTGATATGGTTATTAAAGAATTTAAGGTTGAGGATGCTTGTGATCCGTCAAGACCAAAATTACCTGCACTTCTTAATGTAGATTGTTTTGCAATACCATTTGATGACGTAGTAGTTACAGAATCACCATTTAAAGTTAAAGCTGTATTTGCTGTGCCTGATTGTGCTGTGCCTATATTATCAACATCTGTAGTTCCAATCAATTTTAGAAAACCGTCTAGATTACTTCCAATTGCACTTACAGCTATAGAAGAAGTTGATCCCGTAGAACTCGATGTAATGGAATAACTTCCATTAGAATGTGTTACTACGACACTTTTTCCAGCACTTGTTAGAGTGCTATCAGCATTCACTGCGGTCTGAATAGCGGTAGCAAGAGCTGCTTCTGATGAATACTCAGCTGAAGGAATAGTTATTGTTCCAGAAGCCGTTCCATCCACTGTCAAGTTAATGGTATTATCTGAGCTTGTAACTCCTGGTGTTGTGTCGTTACTTACTAAACCTGTTACTGCACCAGATACATAAGGGGTCATTACGTAAGCATAGGTTCCAGCAGTTGGATTAGAGTTTGCACCTCCTGAAACAGATAATAAGCTTGATCCAGCTGAATACATAGAGTTAAATACAGCATCTAGAGAAGAAGGATTATTCTCTAATGTATTTTCTAATACAGTTGTATTAAGACTTAAAAGTCCTGATCTTTCTGTTCTTACACCCAAATTAGATAAATAAACACTTGAGGAACCAAATCCTGGCAAAGCAGATGTTGTTAATGAATCAATTTGTTTTTTTAAACTGTTTATAACTGTGTCGTCTGCTAGTTCACCTTTTTCATTTGATGAATCTCCCCTAAATGTTTTAGCATTTAAGACTTCCTTTAGTGAATTAATAGCTGTTACTAAACTTTGTAAATTTGCAGTGGCTGATGATGTGTCAACGGATGCAGTTAAATTAGCAGTTGTACTAGTAGTTGCAGCAAGATTAACAGTATAACCCTCAAATAAATCTGTTATTTCATTTGAAGAACGAGTTAACGTCATTCCATCGACTACTATTGTAGCATCAATTCCTGCAATTTTTTGTTTAGATGAATTAGTTGAAGAATTATCAATATTTGACAAACCAGAACCTGATGGATTTTCTGTGGCAGTGAGGCGTAAAGCATTTTCTTTACCTTCATTTGATTTCAAGACTAAATTGTAAGTGTCGTCTCCAGATCCAATTATACTTGCAGTGATACCATAGTTTAAAGCATTAATTTTATCTCTAAGTGACGCTAAAGTGTCAGTGCTAGCCACTGTCAAGCTTTTTGAGGCCGTTTTAGCATTTGCAACAAAACTACCACTTGACCAATCACCTCTTTCGAGAACTAATGATCCTGCACCCACAACATCCGTAGTAGCCGAATAACCAGTAAATGCCAAAGTTTGTCCAGTTGCAAGCGCTGAAACTGTCATAGCTGAATTTAGTTTTGTCGCAGTAGATGGGTCAGAAATAGTGGCTGTTACAGCTGTACTATTAGATGATACGGCAAGTGATGTCTTGCCAACCAAAGTACTAAGAGAGGAGGAAAGCACAGATAAAGCGCTTTTCACTTCACCAATAGCAGAAATAGAAGTTGTTTTATCATCAATTTTAGTTTGAATTGAGCTTGTTTGTGGTGTTTTTTCAGCGTCAACTAAACTGTCAACAATCTGTGTAATATTTAATCCACTTCCAGATTGATTTATAGCACTTAAATAATCTACAGCCATTTAAAAACCTAAATAATTTTAATATAAATTTATAACGACTAAAATAATGCAATCTTTATGCCTTAATAACTCTAGAAAGATTAATTAATAAAAAAAACCATTAATTTTCAATGACATTTTATAAAATTTATGTAGTAATTTTAATGGAGCTAGAAATGCTTAAAAAAATAAATATTAAAGTAATCATAGATAGTTTTACATTATTGACAATTGCAGCTGCAGTTGGAACGATTGTATCATTTGTTGCTCAATTATTCATGATAAGTGCAAAAAACATTTATCAATTTTTATTTTATAATGATGACTTTATTTTAACCTTAGACATAGGTAGTGTTTCACTAAATATGATACCACTGCTTATATGCGTCCCATGCTCAATTATCGTTGGGTTATTGATGTACTACCTAAAATTACCTAGATGGTTTGGGCCTGCAGATACAATATATGCGGCTCACCATAGAGCAGGAACCCTTGATTTAAAGGGAGGTTTTGGTTCTACATTAGCATCATTCATATCTATTAGTGGTGGTGCATCAGTTGGAATATATGGTCCTTTAGTGCATTTTGGGGCTACTGTGTCTTCAATGATTAGAAGGCAATCTTTTATTCCTAAAATACCACACGATATCATTATAGGAAGTGGAGTAGCTGCTGCGATTTCAGCTGGTTTTGGCGCGCCAATAGCAGGTATAATATTTGCCCATGAGACAGTCTTAAGGCATTTTTCAATGAAGGCTGTTGCAGCTTTAGCAATTTCATCTATGGCGGCAAATTTTTTCGCAAAAGAAATAGGAATAGTTAACCCACCTCTCCTGTTATCTGCAATAACATTTGAAATGAGTGAAATATTAACGAGTTTAGCTCTTATAGGCCCTTTAGCAGCCATAATAGCTATATGCTTTATGAAATTAATCGTTTTTTTAGGAACTATTCCATCAAAAATAAAGTTGCAACCTTGGCAAGCCCCACTAATTGCTGGATTTGCCTGCGGATTATGTGGAATGATTTTTAGTGAAATTTTAGGTTTAGGAACTGAAACACTAATTTCAGTTATTACAAGTGAACAAAATATAAAATACCTGATGGCACTTTTAGTGGGCAAATTAATATTAACTAGTTTATGCATCGGGTTTGGTTTTTTTGGAGGCACATTTTCACCAGCACTTTTCTTAGGTGGAGTTTTAGGAGCATTAATTTTTCATTTGCCTATTACGTCAACTAATCCTGATTTACTTTCAGTGCTTGCAGTTTCTGGAATGGCTGCTGTTTCTAGCTCAGTTATTGGAGCTCCAATAACAGCAATAATATTAGTACTAGAACTTACAGGTTCCTATGAGTATGCAATAGCTGCAACATTTCCTATTGTGATTTGTTCATTCATAACAAGTAGAACTTTTGGTAATAGTTTGTTTGATAAACAACTTATTTCGAGAGGAGTTGCAATCACGAATGGTAGAGAACAAATCCTATTGAATGAAGTTTTAATTAATGACTATGTAGACAAAAAATATACTAAACTTGATGTTAAAACTTCAATTGATAATGCAATTAAAATATTGATAAAAGCAAACACGACTGAAGGTTACATAGTTTTAAAAGATGATAAATATATTGGTAAAATTAGTTTAATTAATTTAATTAATAAAAAAAGACCAAATTTAATTAATTATATTGAAAAAAAAGAATTAGTTCTTGATCCAAGTTCAAACTTGATGTTTGTAATTAAAAAATTAGCAGGTTTTGTAGGAGAAAGTATTCCTATTGTGAATAAAAAAACTGGAAAAATGAATGGAATTATTTCAGAAAATAATGTTTTAAAAGCATATTTAGAAATTTCTAGCGAAATTAATCAAATAGAAAAACATTAATTCTTTGAGAAATCATTAAACATAAATTTAATCTCACCGTATTAATTAACAGAATAAGTTTTACTTTTGCTGAGGATTAGCCAATGAATTATAATGCGTCAATGAAACACTATATCACTGATGATATTGCTGGAAAAACATCAAATCTTAATCCTCATAAAATCATTGAAGAAGTATTAAAAGACCTTAAAAAGAATATGGAAACTTTAGCTTATTCTTTAGACAATGAACCAGTTATTTCATCTATCAAGTCAAATAGTTTTTCAAAATCATTAACAGCTATTTATATTCTACAATCTAGCTTAGACTTTGAAGCGAGTGAAGAAATTTCTACAAATCTCTTTAATATATATGAATTTTGCAAAAACGGCATCATTAAAGGTTTTACACAAAGAAAATCCAAATTAGTGTACGATGCAATTCCCCCAATTGAAGAAATTTTAGATGGTTGGAAACAAATAAAACAATAATACTATTGATTTTTTAAAAAAAGAGTATAATTAAAAAATATAGGCTTTATATATTTAATTAACTTAATCCTTGTTTTATTAGATAAATAGGTGATGAATTGTCAAAGTTTTGTCCAGAATGGATCTTCAGTACTTTAGCGGCACAAACAAGTAAAGAGTTTTTGTCTTCTAATAATTCTATTGCTGCTATATCTAGAAAATATTCTCAAGCAATCAACGAAAAATATAATGAAATTAAACCTGAAGAGTTAATGGAATTAGCCGAAAATATTCTTCAATTTTTATCGGAGATTGAAGCTGGTGAAGAAGCAGTTAACTACATTAATGATTATATACATTATAGAGTAAAGTTTGAATCAAATGGTAACGAAAGAAAATTATCAGGTATGTTCTCATCTGCTTTTGATGGATTAAAGGTAAAAGAACATAATTCAGAGAAATGTTTCAAAATGTTCAAAGCAACTATCTTTAGTATTAGAAATGAGGCTTTACCTAAAGCTGAGCCAGGTTGGGTAATAACAGACGTAGAGGATATTGATTGGGTGGGTGAGGCTGTAAATAAAGAAACAGATTTATTCTGAAAAATTTTATCTCAAATAATCAAATAAATTTAGTTGTGAAATTTTCACAAAAGATTGCTGACTAGCCTGCATTGATGTAAGCATACTTTGCAAATTAGTTACTAAAGCTGCTAAATCAGCTTCTTTTAAATCACTTACATTTTTTTCAACCGCTAACCTTCTATTGGCTAACAAATCTGTTTGTCTTTCTAAAGAACTTGTGCGAGCACCAATTTCACCTCTGTTATTTGCTAAATGAATTTGTGTTGAGACAACTTTATCTAGTTGGCTGGATGGCAACTGATTATTATCATATAATTTTTGCATTTTTCCAATGTTATTACCCGCTCCGTCTTTTGGTTGAACATTAAAAAATGAAGTTGGTTCTTTTTGAGCAGAATTTATACCATAAACAGACAAATTCTTAATTGTTATAGGCCCATTAGTCGTATCGGTTAGCGTTATTGTTTTACCATCGTCATTGATTGTTGCAGTAATGCCTGCACTACTTAAATTAATCTGCTTTGCAAATTCAGATGGGTCTTCGCCAGTACTTTCAACCGTTATAGTTTTAGTTCCTAAATTTCCTGTTATATCAAATGACCATGTACCAGGATTGTTATTTTGAAAAGTAAGTTCAGCCTTTCCTGATGCTTTAACTGTCTCAACTCCACCTGATGCAGATCTAATTGAATGAGCAATATCCTCTATCATTGTAAATAAAGATATTTTATTACCATCACTATTATTAACAGACTGGAACAATGAGCCGCCATCAAGAGTGGTTTCCATCATTCTAGATTCCGAAATTGATAAAGATGAAATTCCTCTGTCACCATTATAAATAATTTTACCACTTAGATCTTCTGTAAATGGCTGTATTTTTGTTTTGTAACCACTAAAAAGAAAACTACCGTTTGAATCTTGTGCATTACCAGCATTCATTATTTCTTTTTTCATCTCATCAACTTCTAAAGCAATAGCTTCTCTATCTGATGCTCCTAAAGTGTCGCTAGATGCTTGGATTATTAATTCTTGAGCTCTTATCATTATACTTGATATGTTCTCTAAATTTTTATCTAAGAGTGTTAATCTATCTGAAGCAGATCCAACATTCCTTTCATATTGTTCTATTTGCTTTTGAACAACACTTAACCCTGAAAGTTCTACAGATCCAACAGGATCGTCAGAGGCACGTAGAATATTCTCACCCGAGGCAATCTTATTTTGTAAATCTTGAAGTTCTTCAGTTGAAGAAGAAAATTGTTTTAATTGCTGTTGATTAAATAATTTTGAACTTATTTGCATTTAACAACTCACTTAAATTTTTATACAACCTCAATAAGAGACTGAAATAGTTCTTTAGCTGTTTGCAATATACGTGCCGAAGCTTGATATGCTTGCTGAAACTCTAATAAATGCGCTGCTTCTTCGTCTAAATTAACACCTGCAAACTCACTTTGACTAGCCTCTGCAGCGTCTAAAGTACTTGAAGCTGAATTTAAAGATAGTTTGTTCGCTTGAACGTTTGAGCCAACCTTCGCCACTGTTGTATTAAAAATTTCTTGAAAATTACCTTTATTTGTTTCCGATGGATCCGAACGTTGTAGGTTTAAAATATTAATTATATTTCTGTTATCACCATAACCATCTTTATTACTTGAAAATTCAAAACTATTATTAACTAATGCTTCTTCAGAAAACTGAAATTTTGTGTTATTAACTTCGAAAACTCTATTAACGTCTAAAATTCTAGATGCAATTGAGTGACCTGATTTTTTATCAAATATCTCTACTTTATTTTTGTTTGTAGCATCGACTTTTATAGTCAACTCAGGATTAATGTCGTTATTGAGATTTTCACTAGCTGTAAACTGATCATACTCAGCACTTATTTTTCTAGCCCCACCACCCAGAACGATTGTGATCAAATCTTCTGGAGGTAAATTTGTAAGACTTACTTTTTCTGCAACTGAGTTTTGGATAGAATTTTCTGGTATATCAATTTTAATAGGATCTCCAGAAAATGAAGATACCTTTAAACCTTGATTATCTACTACAGCTCTAATATTTTGAGTTTTAATTCCATAAATATCATTAGCAATTGGATTACCCATAATTTTAAAATCTAATTCGTCTATAGTATGACTTATAGATAACCTTCCAACTTTTTGAGTTCCTATTTTTACAGTAGACGCCGATGAGCTTGTTGGTACGATTGAGGTGATTTGTGAGAAAACTTTTTCACCTATAACTGTTGTTCCAGCACTTTGAGCAGTCATAACTTCTGTTTGCGTTTTACCAAATTGGTCTAAACCTGTAATAGTATATAGTTCTCCAACATCTGAACCTGCAGGTGTTATTGTAACAACTTGAGGTTCCATTACAACTTGAGTTGCTTGCGTTCCAATTTTTATAGTGCTTGCAGTATTATTAGCAACTGAAATTGATAAAATTTCGTTAAACGATATGCTACCAGTAGCCGTTGCGCCGTTTACACCTGTAATAGTATCAGTTTGATAAACACCTGAAGTGTCATAACCACTGACTACAAAACTATTACTTGTTTCATTACCGTTACAAAAAACTGTGACCTTCCCATTAAGAGATTTAGAATTATTTAAAGCACCATCAAGTATTAAATCACCTGCTATTCCAGATTTGCTTGTAAAAAGACTATCATCGTCAGTTGTAGAAAGAACTCCGCTCGTAACTATAGCAACTCCTGCAGACATGTTAGAATTGAACAAAGAGTCATCATCAGTTAAGCCTGATGTTTCACTCCATGATAGAGTTATACCAGTCGGTGGGGAGGCGCTAAGTAAAGTGCCTGTGCTATCGTAGAAAACAGGAATATTACTAGTATTAAATTTAATTGAATAATTTGACACTACATCATTCTCAGTCACCTCAATTCCTAAAGCATGCCTAGCAACTCCTTCTGTATTTGTTTCGGGCTGAACAACTAAGTTTCCTAATATTGTTGTAGTAGCCGATTTTAATCCAAAAGCTTCAGCATTATTAATATTAGTTGTTGTTGGCACCAACTTAAACTGAGCTCCTTCAATTGTTCCCTCAGCGGTTGCTATTAATTCATATCCTGGTGAAGTTCCTATTTCAATATTACCTAAAGTATTTGACTTTGGTGTTATTGATACAACAGTTTTGAAAAGGCCTGTGGTTGAGACTGTGTTACCTGAAATAGAACCAGTTATAGTTTCAGTTTTAGTTAAACCGTCTGTGTCAGTACCTACTATTGTAAAAGTATTATTACTTTCATTAGCTGTTGATGCAATTGAAATTCTTGTTCCAGAAGTAGATCCAAAACCAGAAACTGTTCCCACGTCAATATCACTTGCGGCTGCATCAGAAGATATTTGACTAACTGTTTTAAAAAATTTTGTACCATTTACAGTATTTGCATTTACACCTGTAATAGTTTCAGTTTGTGCAACTCCGTCAACATCTGTCCCTGTAATTGTAAATGTAACAGAGGCATTATTAGATGAACTAGATATGCTTACTGTAGACTTTAAATTTGATGATGCTGTACTAGATAGAGCTCCATCAATAGTGAAGTTTCCAGCGCTTCCAAGTGTTTCATTATCAACCAAACCATCACTATCGGCTGTTACTGAATTTAATCCGTTAATAATTAACGGGGTTAATGCTGTTCCACTCTGAGAAATAGCAAGCGTGTTAGAAATTGTTTCAGAAGTTCCATTAAAGCGAGCTTGAATTCTATTTTTTTCTGGACCCTCTACAACGAGATCACCTGATACCATATTTAGTTTATAAATTTGACCTTCAAAACTCAAATCAATAGATTGACCTTCACTTGGGAGTGAATTTAATACAATCCCTTTTAATTGTGAAGTAGGCGATTCTGTTCTTAATGATGTAAGAAGCGCCGTTGATATTTCTATGTCTGTGTCAGCATTTATAGAATTTGCGTCAATTATTGTATCCCAATCTCCATCAGCAGCTTCAGTACCTATTTTAATGTTGCCATTAGACGTGCCAGAAGAGTTTATGGATGTAACTGTTTTAAAAATATTTGAAGTAGTAACTACACCACTATTTGATCCAGTTATAGTCTCTGTTATAACTTGATTATTTAAACCTAAACCAGCAATCACAAAACTTGTACCTGTTGTATCCTGTTCACTTTTAATTTTAATTTTAGCGCCTAGATAATCTGATGTAGATAACACGCCATCCATAGTTAATGAACCTGATGAAAAAGAACTCCATTCGACCAAACTATCGTCATCATTAATAGCGTTATAACCTAAAGTACCTACTTTAATGTTACCACTTGCCGTAGCTGAAGTAGTAACAGATGAAATAGTTTGAAAAATTGTTGATCCATATACCGTTGTACCAACTGAACCACCTGTAATATCTTCAGTTATAGTTGTTCCAGATAAATTAGTTCCTGTAACAGTAAAAGTATTTCCTGTTTCACTAGCTGAACAATACACACTTACTACAGCATTTAAATTATTTGTGGTTTTTAATTTTCCATTAAGAGTTAATGTTCCCGCTGCTCCTGGATTTGCATCTTGATACAAACTATCTGCGTCACTTACGTAAAGCGTATAATCTTTTTGATTTATATCTAATCCATATTTAGATAGACCAACTACTGCTTTTTTGCCATCTGGCGAACCAACGCTGTTATCAAGATCATTAAAAACTTCGGGAGTTATAGTAGCAGATTCTCCTGATTTACTTCTATTTATATTTATATATCCATTTTTAAGAGGGTCTTTAATAGCAGAAGTAATTATACCTGTATCTGTTTGAATAGAAAAATTCTCACTAGATACAAATTTTATTTCACCTTTAATATTAGCTGATGATTTATTTGCATTACTAACATCTATCAATAATTTTGGATTTTTTTGGGAATTTTGATTTGTAAAGTCTTCACCTAATGTTTCTAAATAAAAATCTGAAGGCGCAGTGATGTTTTTAAAATTTATATTATAGCCATCTTGTGATTCAATTATAATTTGTTTGAAGTCACTTGTTAAAACCGCTGTTAAACCAGTTTGTGAGGCATATTCATTAATATTTTTAGCAAGCATAGATAAGTCTGTTGATGCCACACTTGCGTTTATTGAGACTGCTTCTATGTTTTTACCTTTTAAGTCAAAAGTGACTGCTCCACTCACACCTTCTTCTAATGGACCAAGCATTACTTTAGTGCTCGCAGTAACATTGACGCCTGTACCAGCTAATTCAGACGTAAGTTTGTTAGCTACGTAATAGGCACTTGATCCTACCGGAATATTTGTAGTCTTAGCAATATTATCTTCATTAGTAAGTTTTAAAGAACTACTAACAGCCTCTGTTCCTATAGTTACTTTTCCTGTGGAATTCCCGTTAATACTTATACTTAGAACTTCTCTAAATACTTTACTTCCTTTTACAGTAGTTACATTCCCTCCAGTAATTGTTTCAGTTTGATAAATTCCATCTAAATCATAACCATTAACTGTAAAAGATCTTCCAGTTTCATCTTTTTCGCATGCAATGGTAATATTTGAATTTAACTCTTTAGAGTATTGTTTTTGTCCATTTAAGGAAATAGATCCGCTTGAAACTATTTGTGCAGTAAGGAGGCCATCCATGTCAGTGGATTGTTCGTTATAACTAATATTTGAACCAAAATTTTTTACAAAATCTCCACTGGCTGTTTTTCTTGATAAATCCATACCTCTATAATCATTATTTAAATAATCATTTCTATATTCAGCAGAGCTCAAAAAACCGTTTTCACTCTTAATTAGTGAAGCTATTTGAGATGCATTTAATGAGGTTCCTGACACATGTCTTCCATCTCTTGTGAAAACTTGAACATTACTACCTACACTTGATGCCGCTGGAATATTAGAAATTGAAGGTGAATAAGAATTCCCTTTTGACAAAATTGATCCACTAGTGATATCTGATAATGAAGAAGCTATAGTTAAATATCCATTGGAACCGGATGCAAATAAACCATAAGTTTTAAAATCATGTTGGCTTTTCCCATCTAACATCAAACCTGAATTCAACAAATTTGCTAATTCTTCAACAGTCTTAATTCCGTCACCAGGGTCTGTAGCAGCTGAGTTAAAATTTATTTCATTATTATTATCTAGTTTTATATTAAATGTAGAGAAACCTTTAATCTCACTGTCTGCAATGGTGAAAGTTGCTGACGATTGATTTCCTATTGAACTCAAGTTAATAGATTTAGTTGTAGATGGAATTGTCGTTACTGGACCATCTTTTAAAAAAGTAGTAGCTACTAAAGGGTTGTTACTAGAAGTAAATGTATCAGTTATTTTGGGAGGAAAATTTATTTTTTGTTCTTCAATTGAGCCAATTATATTTAAGTCAACACTTCCTGTATTAGCTGGATTTTTTGAAATTAGATTTTTGGAGGCTGCTGCAAAATCTTCTGGATTATTTAAATTAAACTTCATAGAGCCTGCTTTAGTTTGAAGAGGAGATATTACAAAACCGTCTCCATCTTGAGGCTGTCCTATAATTTCAATTTTATATCCTTCAAACTGAATTTGATTTCCATAAGCGTAAGAAACTCCTTTAGAATCTCTTACTTCCCAATTATTATTAATTTGTGAGTAATTTACTAAAACTTGTTCTTGACTGATTTTACTTGGATTACTCTCAATTGAATTAAATTCTAAAAAACTTTTATTATCAGAATTTGCTTTTGGTGACATTGAATTTACTGAAAACATTGATTTACCAATGTTTCCATTTAAATCTATTCCAGAAGTTTGAATATTATTAATCTGGTCAGTCATTTGTTGAGCTAAATCACTTATTTCGCTACTTACTGAGTCAACTAAACTATAAAACTGAGAGAGCCCTGATATAATTCCAGATGAAAATATGCCTGTACTTTTAACCCCAGCATTATTTACAATAATTGAAAGATTGTTTTCAGTTGAAGAAGAAGATAATATTGCCGCTTTACTTCTTTGAAGAATATGTACGCCATTTCCAGAATCTCCTAACCTGATATTTACTTCTCCAGTACTTTCATAATCAACAGTAAAATTTAAAAGTTTAGATAAATCCTTTAGCAATTGATCCCTTGCATCTAATATATCGTTAGATGCATCTTTGGATCCACTACCTGAAATTAAACCATTAACTTTTACTAATTGATTTAAATACAGGTTAGCCTCTGTAAGTTTAACGTCTACCTCTTTAATTGAACTAGATTTAAAATCTTTAAGTTGTTTATCATAATTATTAAAAGAAGAAGATAAAGCTCTTCCTGCTTCCAAAGACACAGTCCTTGCTGAAATACTATCAGGACTACTTGCAACATCTTGCAATGAATCAAAAAATCTTCCTATGAAAACACCTAGATCACTATCTGAGGGTAATAACATATTTTCTAAATCACTTAACTTTGAAACAAAATCATTTAACATTTCATAATCAGATTGTGACGTTCTAGTTTTGTCTGATAAGTATGAATCAAAAGACCTTCTTATATTTGAAACCCTAACACCAAGACCTGAGCTATCAGAAACGTTTGTTGCTCCCCCAGAAACACCTGCAATTTCTGTAATATCCGCACTTCTTTTATTATAACCTTCAGTATTGATATTAGCTATATTTTGCCCAGTTACAGACAAAGCTTGCCTGTATGCTTGTACTCCTGTTTTACCAATTTCAAATAAAGAAGCCATTTACTTAACTTTCTTTGAGTTAAGATGAGGTTGAAATTGTTGAATCAAAGCTTCTGCTATTCCAAAATTATTCTTTTTTGATAAAATTTGAGAATACTCAATATCAAGCATGTTATTAAAAGTATCTTGGGCTTCGGAATTAAATATACCATCAGCTAGCTTACCTTGTCGTGCTTGTTTAAGCATTTGATGAACAAAAATAGCTTCAAATTGATTAGCAACATTTATTAAATCTTGGTCTTTTTTATCTTTTAATTTTGAAGTGTTCTGATCATGCGAAGCACTTTCAGCTAAAAAGTTAATTTGATTTATTTTTGATAAAGAATTATCCATGGTTTATAACCTAAATTATAATCATTTGAGCTCTTAGAGCACCCGCTGCTCTTAAGGCTTCTAAAATTGCAACTAAATCTGCGCTAGTTGTTCCAATAGCATTTATGGCATCAACAACATCTGCCAAGGATGTTCCTGCATCAAAAACAAATGCTGAAGCAGTATCAGCACCAGCCTCTACTTTAGAATCCGCCTCAGTTGTGGCAGCAGTTGCGGTTGTAACATTACCTGCATCATCATATAATGTTTGTCCAGGAGTTGTGTTCGTATCTTCACTAACTTTTACTGTTAAGCTTCCATGACTAACAGCTGCTGGTGTCACTCTAACATCACCACCAATTACAATAGTTCCTGTTCTTGCATTCACAACAACTTTAGCAATTGGAGAAGCGGGCTCAACTTCAATGTTTTCTAGCAAACTCATAAAACTTACTTTTTGAGATGGATCTTTAGGAGCTCTTACAGATATTGAGGTATGATCAAGCGCCTTTGCTACATTAGGTCCAAATACCTTGTTAATTTCTTCAGAAACTCTGTTAGCTGTTGTGAAGTCACCTTGATTTAAGTTCATTACAAAGTTTTTCGAATTTATAAATGGAGCTTCCACCATTCTTTCTACTGTCGCTCCATTTGCAATTGTTCCAACTGTAGGAATATTTACTGACATAGAAGAACCATCTGCGCCTTCAACACCAAAGCCACCAACAGCTAAATTACCTTGTGCTATTGCATAAGTTTGACCATTAGCCCCCTTTAAAGGCGTCATCAATAATGTACCACCCCTTAAGCTTTTAGCTTTTCCCATAGACGACACAGTAATTCCAATTTTTTGTCCAACTTTGGTAAAGGGATCTAAGTCAGCAGTAACCATAACAGCAGCAGAATTTTTACCACTAAGACTTCCGGCATCAACATTCATTCCAAATTGTGATATTGTTGATTGCATACTTTGAAGAGTTAAAGCTAATGATGAATCACCTGTTCCATCAAGTCCTACGACTATACCGTAGCCCATTAGTTGATTAGATCTAATACCAGCAAAACTGACCATATCTTTTAATCTATCTGCCATTAATTGGTTAGAAATAAGCGAAAAAATAAATGAAATTAGAAGAATTAATTTTGAAATTTTCATGTTTTTAATATCCTAAAACGGTGAAATTGCTCTAAATAAAGCACTACCCCAACCAGGTTTTGAAGCACTGTCAAGAACACCAGCACCAACATACTCAATTTGTGCCTCTGCAATTTTTGCAGATGAAACTGTATTAGTTGTAGATACATCTTGTGGTCTTATTATCCCACTTAATCTTATATATTCAGTACCTTCAGTTATTCTTAATTTCTTTTGACCTTTAATTTCTAGATTACCATTAGGAAAAACTCTCACTACAGTCGCAGATAAAGTTCCGCTCAAACTATTTGATTGGTTAGTTGCCATAGATCCTGCAAATGAGTTTGTTTTAGAAGCGCTACCACCCAAACCCGCAAAATTTCTCATTATGCCAGTAGGTCCAATTTCTGCTCCAATAGTATCTGTTTTTCCTGATGAATTAGAAACTGCTTTATTAGAAGAAAATGTCTCGCTTAAAGTAACGGATAAAATATCACCAACTTTTTTTGCTCTCCTATCTGAAGAAAAAAGACCTGCGGAACTAGCACTATATATTGATCCATTGGATGGCTCATCTCTTGCAAACTCTTCAAATGAGGGTGTCAAAGGTTTGAACTCTTTATTATTAGTTTCTTCTATATAAGTAGAACAACCATTAATAAAAAATATAAAAAATAACAAAGATAACTTTTTCATTTTAACTCCTGCTATTAAAGGTTTTGACTGATAAATCTAAGCATATCATCAACACCAGAAATAGCCTTTGAGTTAACTTCATAGGCTCTTTGTGTTTCAATCATATCGACTAACTCTTGTACGACATTAACGTTTGAACTTTCTAAAGCACCTTGGACTAAGCTTCCAAAACCATTTTCAAAAGGATTTGCAACAATTGCTGGGCCACTTGCAGGAGTTTCAACTAACATAGACTGCCCTATAGGTTGCAATCCTCTAGAATTTGCAAAGTCAGCTATTTGAAACTGACCTACTTCTTCTGCTTCAACTTCACCTGGGTTTTGAACCGTTACTATTCCATCAGCTGAAATATTTATACTTGTTACTCCCTCAGGTATAGCAACCTCAGGCTGAATTACATATCCAGATGCAGTGGTTAAAAGGCCTTCTGCATTCCTTCCAAAAGCACCATTTCTTGTGTAACCAACTCGTCCATCAGGCATTAGAACTTGAAAAAATCCTGAGCCGTCTATTGAAATATCTAGTGCGTTATCTGTCGACACTATATTACCTTGAGAGAATAACTTGTCTGAGTTTATAATTCTAACGCCGGTACCAACAGAAAAAGCTGAATTTGTTTTTGTCTCACCAGATGTTTGAGCACCAGACTCCTTAATTACTTGATATAAAAGAGATTCAAAATTTGCTCTATCTTTTTTAAATCCTGTTGTGTTCACGTTAGCTAAGTTATTAGCAATAACCTGCATTCTAGTATTTTGAGCATTTAATCCGGTTTTAGCAACGTGCATGGCATTAGACATATTAATCTCCTTCTTATAAAGATATAAGAATAATGCAATACATATGCCATTTTTTTGAAGATGAAACTTTTAACTAGGCATTCTCATTAAAGATGCCGTGGCTTCGTCAATTTCTTTTGCAGTAGTAACAAATTTTACGTTAATTTCATAAGCTCTTGATTGTTCAATGCCAGAGACTAATTCATCCACTGTCTTTACATTAGACCCTTCAAGAAAACCAGTTAATAAAGAAAGTTTATTATCAGGTTCTGGAACAGATCCATTAACTGTTCTTACAAAACCATCTTCTGATTTAGCAAGTGGGACTTCAGAACCTGATACAGTAGCTAATTGTCCTATTTTAATTATTTGGCCAATTGGTGCATTTAATGGTTCAATTTCTATTGTACCATCAGCTGCGATAGAAATTTTTCTATGAGGTGGAATTGTCATAACTTCTAGATCTACATTTAACATGGCTGTTCCTGTTCCATCAGTAAAAAGACCATCTCCTGAAACCTTGAAATCACCTCTCCTAGACAACGCAATATTACCATTTTCTGGTTTTACAAGAAAATACCCTTCACCATTAAGTGCTACATCTAGTGGCGCACCTGTTGGGTTTTTGGGACCTTGTGAACTATCAAACCCACTGGCGTCTTGAAGAGCCATAACTCTTGGATCTAACCCTTTTGATCTATCTAGGTAAACTGAAGCAAAATTTGTTGATATGTCCTTTTGAAACCCTGTCGAAGAACTATTTGCTAAATTCTGAGACGTAACGGATTGGTTAGTTCTTAGAATTTGCATACTATTAAGAGCAGTATAAATACTTCGATCCATTATCTTTTCCTTTACCTAATATTCAATTTTAAATTAAGATCTTATTTGAATAATTGCTTGAGTAAGTGTGGTATTAGTCTCAATAGTTTTAGCGTTAGCCTGAAAGTTTCTTTGCGCTGTAATTAAATTGACTAACTCTTCAGTAATATCAACATTTGACCTTTCTAATGAACCTGAGAGAATTGTCCCATATCCATCAGCTCCAGCCTCTCCAACAGCTGCTACACCAGAAACAGAAGTTTCAACGTATGTAGCGTTACCAATTTGTTTTAATCCATTTTGGTTATTAAAATTAACCATGACTAATCTACCAAGAGCAATATTAAGACCGTTTGTATAGTTTGCACTAACTAATCCGTTAGCAGCGACATCCAATCCGTCAAGCTTACCGACAGTTTGTCCATCTTGAGTAACAGATCTTACGTTAAAATCTGATGCAAATTGTGTGGATCCGTCAAAGTTTAAATCTAAATCAATTGACAATGCATTGGTTCCTGCTGCTGCATCAGCCGCAAAGTCACCTTGATAGCCAACTTTTTGTATAGGACTAACCAAGTTACCTTGTGTATCAAAGGTTAATTCACCAGGCCTTAGGAAAACTTTAGCAAACGAACCGTCTGTTGTAGCTGTCCAAGAATTTTCAGGAGCCAATGTAGTAGTCGTACCAGCATCATTAACGTATAATGACTGACCAGTGGCTGAACTTGCAGTAGCTGTAGCCATATTTACAAAAGATGGAGTTGTACCTGTTACAAGTTCAAGATCGTTTAAACCCATTCGAGAGCTAGCTGATACGAATATTTTACTATTTATCCCTGTAGTACCAGTAGTAAATGTAAATGCATTATCAACGGTGCTGTAAGTCACAGCTACACCATTAACAGTATTACCAGCACTATCTTCCATTTGATTAATTCTTGATTCCAACGCAGTTGCCAAAGAAGTTCCATTATAAACACCCTCTGGAACTTGAATAGCAGCCGTAATATCATTGACGTTTACAACAAATATTGTTTCTTCAGCTGCATCTGATAGGAAGAAATCTTCAGATAAATCTTCATTAGAGGTCTTACCACTCAACACAGCTGCTGAAGATTGTAGACCTTTGCCTGAAGTATCGGCAGTGACTGTAGTTATAGCAGTCGTAGCATTTATTCCTAAAAGAGCGCTTGTACCACCAATTCCAGCATTAGATGTAGTAGCAACACCATCGACAATAGCAAGTCTTCCAATTTCAATATTAGAAGATGCTTGACCAGAATCTCCAACACCAACAGCTGAGTTAGCAGGAATATTTTCACCAGTTGAACCACTAGCTATACTAAACTTACGAGTTAAGTTGTTATATGAAACCTCTACTCCATATGCTCTTTGAGTATCAGCAGCTATTTGGTCACCTGTAAATAAAACTGACTCAGCTTTTAATAATGCACCACCACCAATATTTGATGATGCTTTGTTACTTTGAGTTTTTAAGCCTATTGCATTAGCTTTGTTTCCTTCACCAGGACTATATGCTGAGAAAGAAAACATTTTACTTGGGGTAGATGTTCCTATTTTAGATGGAATACCTTGCAACGTAAAATTTTGTCCCGATGAATCATAAGTTATTTTTAGAGCTGGGTCAGCTTCATCAACCCAATCATCTGTAATTGAAATCTCTTGAAATATTTTAGCGTCATCAGCATGTATTTGAGCTGTGGTGCCTCCTGCCCCTCTAGTTAAACCCGTAAAAGTAGTTGCTGTTTTACCAGTGTAAGACATAACTTCAGTACCAACTCTTATAAAACCAGAATCTTCAAAACCAACTGTAGAATCTACTGTCATACTAGTTGCCGCAGCAGTTATACCTGCTCCATTATTTACGGCTGTTGTTCTTGTTTCTAGACCCATAGTTTCAACACTTTCAACTAAACTGACTTCAGAAAGTAAAGTTACAGTTGCGTTATCACTTCCAGAAGCAGCAGTTGTTCCATTAACACCTCTTGTCAAACCAGTAAAAGTAACTTCAATAGATGCATCGTTAGGATATGGTCTTGTAGTGCTACTTGATGTATATCCAGTATAAGTAACATGCTCTGTACCAATCAATAAAGTTCCGCTTTCAGGAAAAGGGCCATTTTGGAAACCATCAACAACTATCGTGGTGCTAGATGCGGTAATAGCTCCATCAAGAACTGCCGTAGGAGCTGTATATGTTGTTGTGTTATCTTGAGCTTTAACTCCAATTGTAAATGTGGTCGCTGTCTTAGCTGTGTATGTCATATGCTCATTACCAACTTTCAATGTTCCTGTATCCGGAAATCCAGCTGTTGAACCAACTGTTAAAGTACCCGAGGCTGCTGGTGCACTACTTGTAACAGCAGTTGCTGCATATGTATTTCTTAACTGGTCAGTAAAGCCACTAAAAATATCCTCTGAAAAAGAAGCTAATTTTACTGTTGCATCATCTAATGCAGTAGCTGCACCAGCACTATTTGTATTTCTAGTAAGACCAGTAAAAGTAGTAGAAGTTTTTCCAGTATAGGTCATTTCCTCAGTGCCTATTAATAAAGTACCTGAAGTTGGAAAGCCAGTAGTCGTATCAACTGTTATTGATGTTGCAGAGTTGGTAATTGCTCCATTAAGTAGAGTATTTGCCTGATTAGCGTCTTTATTCAAATAACCATGTTTATTCAACTCTTTTAAAACTATTCTATTACTTCCAAAATGTTCTGTTTGGTTATCAAAAATATCAGTACCACCTTCAAAATATGCAGAAACATCTTTTGATGTTGTATGTAATACTTTAATTTTCGTTTCTGTAATATTTATAGCTGAAGTGGAATCTGACTTTAAGTTTAAAAAAGTATTTCCATTGGCATCGGTACCAGCACTAGAAACTGAGAACTTTGCTCCATTATATTTTAAGTTATTCACAGTAGATGTAGTGGTATCAAACTCACCAGCTATATAAACTTCAGTAGGAAAGCTTGTAGTGGTAATTGTGCTATTGGGGTCATTTACGTATACCTTTAAAGTTCCACTAGCGTCTTGAACCATTGTATTACCACTGACTGCTTTAACATCTAGCGCTTTTTCAAAAACCTTTAAATCTGGTGAAGAATTATAGTAGCTATGCAATAAAAATTTTGTTTCATTAGTAATTGCATTTTCATCTAATAAATCAGTTGCAGGTTGCTTATAATTAAAACTTAATACTTCAGTCTCTTTAATGGCACCTGCTAATTTTGCACCTGAAGCTCTTGCAAACAATGAGGAACTTACTCCATAAGTTGAGGCATTATTTGTGTTTCCATCAGCTGAAACAGCAGCTCTATTTAGAGCATCATTAATTTGAAGCTGAGCATGAGCTAAAAATTCTTCTCGTGTAAAATTAGGAGATGCAACGTTTTCAATACCGCTAGTTGTAGAAAATAAATCTTCAGTAATGAAGCTGTCTTGCATTAAATCAACTTTAATTGCTGATAGAGTTTGAAGTTCGTCGTTATTATCTAACTGGTTAAATTGTATTGAAAAACTTCCATCAGTTACCGGGTCAATTGATAATTTAGCATCATCACCTAAGCCTGCATTTATAGCTCTTTGTACTTCAGATGCAAGAGTTGCTGCGGTATAAGTTCCTGGCCTAATGTCAATGCTCTTAAAACCCGCACTACCAGTAGTATCATCTACACGTACTGTGAGAAAATCTTTACCCCAGTAAGTAGATTTGTTCAAAGTTGGGTTTGCTTCATAAGTAGTATTATATTGTAATGGGTCAGTTACAACTGTGATTGATGGAGCGGTTGCTGTAAATGCAGCATCTTCAAGAACAGTAGATGTGACTGTAGCTGCTTTAGAAACAGTTTTATTTGATAAATCATCTAAATAAAATAATGGCTGTGTTTGAGCCACAGAAATAATTTGTGGCTTCTCATTCATTGGTATAATTTGACCAAATCTATCGACCACTAAAGTTTGACCAGTTGGCGAAATGGCTTCTGTTAAAGATGGTTCAACTTCTCTGCCATCTACAATAAATTTAGTTTGGTATTTATGAGTTGCCTCTGACCCTGAAGCAGCTTGTGTTTTTATAAAATAAGCAGTTGCAATAACTGGATTACCTAAATTATCGAATATAGTCACAGAAGTAGATGAGTTAAAAGTGGCTGGATTTTTCGGATCGAAATCATCTGCTGAAGCGAAGACTGTTGACGAAGCAGGTAAATTAACTGCAAGTTCAAGATTATCAGTTTTTTTAGCCTCTCCAGCTTCTAACTCTAATTTAAGAGGTTCGGCGTCTGCGATTTCACCACCCTGGACGGATCCATCATCAGAAACTGGTAATGCAAGTACAAATTGTCCTGCAGAGTCCACCACATATCTATCATTGTTCACGGAAAAAGAACCGTTTCTAGTATAAACCGTTTGGTTTGTAGTTAATGACGGTTTCAAGGCAAAAAACCCTTGTCCAGAAATGGCCATATCTAATGCATTTAATGACGAAGAAACGTTACCTTGTGTAAATTGTTGTTTGATACCTTTTAAAATAGTACCTGAACCAATAGAAGATGAACTATTCTGTAACGGCGAGGTAGCAAAAATATCACCAAATTCTGCTTTACTTCTTTTATAACCAGTTGTAGCCACGTTTGCTATGTTATTTGAAGTAGCTGAAATATCTGCCTGTGATCCGTTTAGTCCTGTAAGAGCGGTATAAAATGACATCTCTAATTTCTCCTAGTATATATTAATTTTTTAATTTTTAAATCTTACTACCTGTGATGGATCAATAGTCCCATAATCTTCAACTTCTAACATCACACCTGTATCGGTTTTAGACGTACCTGATACACTAGCAAAAACTTGCGTAGATAACTCTCCTGTATCGCCTACGTTTCCAGTAAATGCCCTAATGGTAATCGGAGAGTTAGAAGATTTAATTTCTTCTGGAAGGTCTTTCCATTCAAATCCAACTAAACCTGCTTTTTGCATGCCTAAGGCATCTTGATGTAATACTTGACCATCACTATTTTCGAATATGATATTAAGATTTCCAGCTGTCTCTGGTAAATCAACAACCCCGCTTATTATACCTTCCTTGTCTGGTCTAGCATACTTACCTGGAACTAGAACTGAATGTCCCATCAATTGGGTTGTGGAAGCTATTCTCATCTCAGATAATTGGTCACTTATTGACTTTATAGACTGATCCATTGAAGTTATGCCAGTTACAGTTGAAAACTGTGCCATTTGAGCAATAAAGTCTGCATTATCAACTGGTGCAAATGGATCTTGATTTTGTAATTGGGTAGTCATTAATTTTAAAAAGTCATCTTGACCAAGTTGATCTTTAGTTTCTTTTGGTGCAAATTTTTCTTTTGATGCGTTAATACCTAATTTATCTAAAATATTTGTTAACGATTGATTTGAAGAATTAATTTCAGACATTATATTTCCTTATTTTCCAATTTGTAAAGTTCGCATTGTTAAAGCTCTGAGAGTAGTAACTACCTCAACATTATTTTGGTATTGTCTAGATGCTTCCATCATATCAACCATCTCTTCATCCACGTTGACTGGAGCCTTAAATATATAACCTTCCTTATTAGCCGCTGGATGTGATGGCATATATGTTTTAATAGGATCTCGATCAATTTCTTTTACTTGAATTGCATCAACAGTTGCCACTCCATTTTTTTTAACTAAATCACTATATTCAGTTTTAAAAACAGGTTTCAGTGGTTTATATGCTGTGTTAGGATCTCCAGTTGTTGATCCGGCATTAGCTAAGTTCGATGCTACGGTGTTTAATCTAACCAATTGAGCTGCCATAGCTCTACCCGCAATATCATAGACTGATTTAATATCCATTATTCACCTTTAATTGCTGACATAATTTTATTAATTTTGCCATTTAGAAAGTTTACAGTTGAAGTATATCGCATAGAATTCTCAGCAAACTGCATTTGTTCGACAGCTAATTCAACAGTGTTCCCATCTAGAGATGGTATGAGTGGCTCTCTATATGATGTTTCATGAATTGACTTACCTGAATTATGAACAAAATGCTTGTCATGAGAAGTTTTAATAGGTCCATTTTGGTCGAATTTTTTAATCTCATCTTCAAAGCTAATATCTCTAGCTTTATAATTAGGAGTTGCCGCATTAGCTATATTAGACGCTAAGATATTATTTCTTCTACCTCTTAATTGGAGGGAAGAAGCATAAAAAGATAATTGATCTTTAATAGTATCCATAACTTTAACTCTTGTAATAACTTTTATTCAAAGAGTGTTTGCAAATAGAATGCCAATTAAATTCATCAAATTTAAATTTATATTTTTTTATTTATAAATAAAACTTTAACATTTTTTATATTGTCGTATTTAATATATGAACGTAGGATATGAATTATGGAATTTTCAGATAAAATTATCGATAAAAAAGAAGAATTGCTAGATGAGTTTCAGAATTTAACTCTAGACGAATTAGCAATAAAAATTAAAGAAATTTCAAACCGAGAAACTGATGTAATATTCCAAATCGCCTGCTTAGCTGCCCGTGTATCAGTTTTAAATGAAAGAATAAAAGCAATTATGGGTGAAAACGTGCTCAATGATAATTTAATTGAAAATAATAGAGGCAAAAACACAAATATTGTTGAAAAAATTTTAGAGCCCTCCCCCGATCCTACTAACAATCCAATAGAGTGGGTAAGAGTTCAAATTAAAGAAACTACAGAAGTAAATGGCGTAAGATTTCCATCAGGAATTCAAATTGATGTCACAGATGAAGACTCAAAAAAGATGATAGATGGTGGAAAAGCTATTTTGTTAGAAGATTTAGAAACAAAAGAAAGTGTTTAAAACTATTTTCTGTAATACGTATAGATAGCTTCTACTTCATCCTCTCTTAAACCAGTATTCTTTTTAATACTCTCTCTATCTTCTCCTTTTCTCGCCATATCGATTGCTATCCCCAATATGTCTTCTGAACCTTTAACGTTTCCTAATCTATTTATTTCTCTTTCAATGAAACTAATTTTATCAGTAATTTTAACAATTTCATTTTTTTGTGATTCTAATATGTTAACTATGCTATTTAAATAATCTTTTAGCTCTTTATTTGAATTATGTATTATATTTGCATAATCAATAATTGATTGTTTATTCTGTTGAAACTTAATATTTTGCATTAAAAACAAAATTAGAAAACCAACTATTACAAAAATAATAGAAAAAAATATTAAGATTTCAAAATTTGATAGTAAAAATTCTACAAGCATGTTTTCATTCTCATTATTTTGTAAAAAAATGCTATATAAATTTTAAAAATTTAGAGTGATTTTTCAGAAAAAGAATTAATTAGATCAGCTTTAGGTAAAATTCTAGCTTCTAATTTTTCTATTTTATCAATGATATTTTTTATTTGAATTTGATCATCAGAAGAAACATTTGCTGGATTGTCTAAATCTAACAATTCTTTAAAATTATTTAATTGAGTTTCAATATCTTTGTTCACTGATTTAAAGTCAGTTGTTGAGAATTTATTAACATCAACTAAGTTTAGTTTATCTAACGATTTTTCAAACGTATGTAATTTATTTTCCATAGTAAACCAAAAACTAAGATTTCATTTCTCTGTAAGCCTGCATTAAGGCATCCGACAATTTATCCATGTCTAAAGGATACTTACCAGACGAAATAGCCTCTTTAATAGTAGCAACTTTATCAGCATCTATTGGTGCTGACGCTGCCATTTCAGATACAATTTTTTTAGTTGTATTAATATCTACAATATTATCAACAGATACACTTGTGTCTGAAATTTTACCAGAAGCCACATCATTTATAGTTTTATGAGAACTTTTTAAATCAGTCTTTGGTATATTATTGGTTATATTATTTGTTAATTTATCCATTTTATCTATCTCCACAGTTACATTAACGACTTAACGTTTAATAATTTTAGCGAAAAACTCTAATTATTTTATTTTTATTTACGTAACCCTTAATTACCTTACCACTTCTTAAGTTTTTGACCTTAATTATATCCCCTAAATTCCCCGAATCCTCAGCTTCACCTGCAACAGCAACCGAAGCATTTCCCATTTGAGACACAATTGACAAAAAATCTCCTATATTTACCTCAAACCTTTCATATAAATGTCGAGGGTGCAATAATTGATCCACTTTTAAATTTTTTTTCAATTTTCTCCCTACTAAATCTTCTTTGTTGTTAAAAAAAGATTTTTCAGATGGTTTTGATGTAATAATTAAATCAAGATCTTCTATCTTTATTATATCATTTTTTTCTAAAGATCTTTTAAGTTTTACTGTATGAAAAGTTTTATTTTTTTTCAATTCTTTGCTAGATATCATTTTAGTATTTCTATTTGTAGCTTTAGAAATTATCTTGTTCTTTTTAGTATCTTTGACAGGTTTGTTTAGTTTAATCCTAACAAATAAGTTAAATCCATTTTTTTCTAAACATTTTACGTTTAAAGTTTTGTAATTATTGTATGCTTTATTGATTTGAATATCACTTCCACAATCCTTAAAGACGATTGTTTTCGAAAAAAGTGGCTTACCTTCTATACCTTGTGTCAATAACCAAGTAGATATTTTTTCGGATACTTCTTTTCCTGTAATGGCTATAGTCTGTTTACTAATAGTTGAAATAATTAATATAGTTAGCGCATAATAAAAGAGTTTTTTTAGCAATGATCATCCTCCAAAAAAGTAAATTTGTGATGAGTTAGGTGAGTTGTATTTTTTTTTGCTATCTATTTTTTTATTTTTCTTAATTATTAAATTTCTAATCTCATTGATACTTGGAAGATATAATTTTTTACCTGAATACAAATAATTTGGGTTATTTCTCACAAAAGCATTCTTATTAAAATGAACAATGGCTAGACTTAAAATATTATTATTAAAAGATTTTGTCCCATAATAATTTAACATTATATCACTTAGAGTTTCATTTTTTAAAACAATATGTTTTGAGCTATGGTTCAAATCATTTAAAAAAACATTGTCAGTCTCAATTTGCTCTTTTGCTGAATGCCCCCTGTATTCTAAAACCACAAACGGTTCAGAAAAAGATAATGTTGGATATAAAAGCAACCAAATTATAAAAATAATTTTTAAAGCAGATAGTTTATTTTTCATTGAATTACTCCGTGAACTCTACAATTAAATTATTAAGTGTGCTTATTTTTATATTATCATTTAAAGGTAATAGAATACTGTGATTTTCAAAAATTTTCCTTGTATGAACTATTACTGAACTATTGCTAAGCATTGAGTTTTTAATGTTAATACCTTTAATTAAACCCATTTGCTTGTTTTTAAGACCCTGTTTTGAACCTAAATCAACACTTAATCCATCTTTGGTAACCTTCAACTTACCCTCTAGAGGTCTGCAATTAAATTCTTTTAAAAAACTATCAGCTATATCCATCAAGTGTTCATTGACTTTTTTATCTACATTATCAATATCTAATGTCGATATATTTCTTATAAACTGAAAATTACTTTTGATCTTATATCTAATAGGTAAATCATAAGTTTTAGTCGTCAATAACTTAAAATTCTCTCCTTTAAAAATTTTAAGTGAAATTTTTAATATATAACTTGAGAAACTATTATCCTTATCATTTTCAGATAATTTAAATTCCGTTACCATACTGTAGTTTCCAGACTGAATTAAAGGTAATCCATTAACTAATGCACTATAATCAAATGACGGATTTATATTTGATTTAAGAACTTTTTCGAGAGATTCATGTCTATGATTTATTGATACAACATTAGGTAATTCACCAATAATATCAAAAAATGCATTATACCATATTGGTATTTTTCTAGAAAGTTTTGATGGTATGTTTGAATCATTTATATATGATCCTTTAAAGAAAGTTATATTGATAGGTTTTATGGTACAATTCTTAGATGATTTTTTTCCACCTACAATGGCACTGATTTTAATGCTCAGGAACTCTTTATCTTGTCTTTCATTTAAAATTTTAAAATCAATTACTCTATTTGTCGCTCTTATAACTGATTGATCATTAATAATAGTACTTGAATTTATAGCTGAAAAACCGTTTACATCTGCACCCCCTTTAAGAGCAGCAAGATAGAGAGCATCTTCTAGAGCCCTCTTTCTTGATACCTCTATGTTACCGTCTATAACTACAGATCTTCCAGTTGCTTCAACTTGTTTAAAATTTTTATCTTCTTCAGCGGATAAAGAACCACTAATAAAAATTAATAAAGCAAGTACTGCTAATTTATTGATCAATTTATTTTTCAGATTAAACATTTGTATAATTTCAGATTATGTTCTTCGAGCATTTCTTAACATCATTAACATCATATCCTTGTCTATTTCTAAAACTGTTTCATATGTGTCAACTCCAGTAGGATTTATACGGACAGTTTTGGCTCCTCGGATAACACCTTTTACAACAGCTCTAAAAGTGTCATTTTGAACCATTAAATCAATAACTGTTGTATTTGAATCCACCTGAATACCATGTATTTGTTCAGCTAATTCTCTCATAGCTGCCATTCTAGCAGATCTTATTGCCATCAATCTTTTTTGTGCATCTGTTCTACCAGGTTGACTTGAAACAACGGCATAACCTATAGCAGATAAAGTAGGAATTTTTTCTACTGAACTATCAAAGACTTCTTTCAATGCCACTATTCCATCACTGTCTGATTCAATTTTATTCGCATTAAATCCGTTCATAGGTGAAAACTTAGAGCTTGCAACATTTTGCAAACATCCTGAACTTAATAACAATGAACATATAGTAAATGTAAGCGCTACATTTTTTGATTTATTTAACATTTTGAAAACTCCTGAAGGATAAATTAATTCTGAGAATGGAATGCAGATAACATGCCAATGTTAAAAACGTCCTCATATTTAATCGAAATAAACAAAAACTCTATTTTAAATATTAATATATTGTATTTCTGGCATCGTTCTTGCTTCTTATCAAACACAAGGTTTTTATAACATTCACGAAATTAACTAACTGATTTTATTGAATATTATAATTAATAAAAGTTTTGAGGAGACGTCATGAATTTGACAAGCACATTAGGCGGACAATTTTTTATATTAGAAAAATTAAAACCATTTGGTTTACCATTAGCAATTTTAATGCTTATGGTAATGATGGTAATACCATTACCTGCCTTCTTATTAGATGTTTTCTTTACAACAAATATTCTACTGTCTTTACTAATATTAATGGTATCACTTCATACCTTTAGACCATTAGATTTTTCAAGTTTTCCTACTGTTCTACTATTTGCAACAATATTAAGGCTTGGCCTTAACGTTGCTTCAACTAGAATTGTTCTAAGTTCAGGACATACTGGATCAGACGCTGCAGGTAAAGTAATAGAGGCTTTTGGTGAGTTCGTTATAGCAGGCAATTATGTAGTAGGTATTTTTGTTTTTGCAATATTAATTATTATCAACTTAGTTGTTATTACTAAAGGAGCTGGTCGTGTTTCAGAAGTTTCAGCTAGGTTTACGCTCGATGCAATGCCTGGCAAGCAAATGGCTATCGACGCAGATCTTAATGCAGGTCTATTAACTAGCGAAGAAGCTAAACAACGTAGAGATGACATAGCTAAGGAAGCAGATTTTTATGGATCAATGGATGGTGCGTCAAAATTTGTAAAGGGAGATGCTATTGCAGGTATTTTAATACTCTTAATTAATATCATTGGAGGATTAATCATTGGAATCGCTCAGCACAATTTACCTGTATCAACAGCTGCTGAAAATTATATTATTCTATCTGTTGGAGATGGTTTAGTGGCCCAAATTCCTTCATTATTGCTTGCTATAGCTACAGCCATAATAGTTACAAGAGTTTCAACAAGTCAAGATCTATCAAAGCAAATTGGTACACAAATAGGTATTAAACAAGCTTGGTTGCCAAGTGCAGGTGTTTTATTTCTTCTTGGTATAATTCCTGGGATGCCAAACTTGTTATTCTTAACGGCATCAGCTTTAACTTTTTTTATCTGGTGGACTATCAAAAAACAGGGGGAATCTTCTGGAGAGATAAATGATAAAAGTGTTAAAGAAAATGATGAAGATAAGTTAGATAATACAGACGATGATAATGCTTTGTCTTTATCTGAAATAGCTGATAATTCTGCAATTTCAATGCAGTTAGGATATGGACTTATTCAACTTGTTGATGATGAAAATGACGGGCCATTAATAGCAAGAATTACTGGGGTAAGAAAACAAATTTCAAAAGATTTAGGTTTTATAATTCCTCAGGTAAGAATAAGAGACGATTTATCCCTAGAGGCAAACCATTATAGGATAAGGATTGGACAAGAAATTGTAGCTGAGGATAAAATTTTCCCTCAATTATTACTAGCCATCCCAGGTGATTCTGCACAAACGAAAATTGAAGGAACAGATGTCAAAGATCCAAGTTTTAACATGGATGCCACATGGATTGAACCTCATCAGCAAGCTAGAGCAGAAAATTTAGGTTATATGGTTGTTGAACCAGAAGCAGTAATTGCAACTCATTTAAATCAAATTTTATCCAAACAAGCTGCTGATTTACTCGGTCAAGATGATGTCCAGGCGTTATTAGATAATTTGTCAAAGACTTCACCACAGTTAGTGTCATCAACTGTACCTAAATTAGTTCCCTTAAATATTCTTACATCTATACTTAAATTATTGTTAATTGAAAATATGCCTATTAGTGATCTAAAAAGGATATTAGAAGTATTAGCAAGTCTTAATGTTAAAACCATGTCTCCAATTGAATTAGCTGAAGCTATAAGACCAACAGTTTCCAGCTTATTAATTCAACAAATAGCTCCATTAAATAATGCACTTCCAATAATAACATTTTCAGCAGAGTTAGAACAAATGATCGTGAATATTGCCAAGCAAACAGGTGCAAATGGATTAATTCTTGAAGGAAGCTTAATACAAAAAATAGTATCTGGCATTAATAGTGTCATGGAAAAAATGCAAACTGAAAATAGGAAAGCTGTTATGATTACGGCACCTGTGATAAGACGCGATTTATCACAAATGCTAAGGCAACATATACCTACATTAGATATCCTTTCATTCACTGAACTACCTGATAATAAAAAAATAGAAGTAGTGGCAAATATTGGATCAGATGAAGAAAGTAATAATTAAATTTTAGAAATAAAAGAATAGGAGACCAAAATGACACAACATAGAGTAATTGCAGAAGATAGCTTGTCGGCTATGGATCAAATTTCAAAGATTCTTGGTAAGGATGCTGTCATATTAGAAACTAATAAAGTTAACGGAAAGATTGAAATTTTAGGTTCTAATAATATTCAAGATATAGCTTCGTCAAATGCAAAAAAAAGAAAAAAAGAAAAATCAGGTTTTAGTCATTTATTTTCGAATCACAAATTAGAAGAAGGTACACAAGTTAGAAAATTAGACTCCATTGTTAATGAAAAAAAAGAGGAAAAATCTATTAATAATATAGATCAAACCAATTCAAATGTTGACATTGTAAATCATAAAACTTTAATTGATTTTACAAAAAAAATGGAGAATTTACTAGAAAATATGATTATCACAGACATTAGTGATAATGAATTATGTAACAATCAATCGTTCAGAATAGAGCTTCTAAAAAAAGGTTTTTCTAAAAAAATAATTTCTGAATTTAAAGAAAAAATTATGACTAGTGAAAATATTGACCCTGAGTTAATTTTTTTCCATTGTTTGGCAAATAAGTTAGTTTCTCCATGTGAAGATAAAATTTTAGGAGCAGATATTATTTTTATAAATGGACCAAGTGGTTCAGGAAAAACCACGCTTTGTTCAAAAATTGCTTCATATATTTTAGATAATAAATTCAGTGGTAACGAAAGACATAAATTATCCATTGTTAATTTTGCACCCATATCAACTAATCACTCTGAACTTCTCAATTTTGGAAGACTATTAAATTTAAATGTTAATAATATTTCAAATCTAGAAGATCTTATTGCTTTTATTGATGCTAATAAGGAAAATAACAAAGTGATTGTTGACGTTTCCCAAGAAAACAAGGATACATCCGGCTATATCCAATATCTTGAAAAATTATCATTAAATAAAAAATTTATAAATATTTTAACTCTTCAAGCTAGTTCAAATAAGAGTATGATAAATTCAACAATGAACTTTTATAAAAATACTTTTCCTACAATAGCTCTAACTAAACTTGATGAATCACACATATGTGCTGAAGAACTGTCAATTTTAGGAGAGCTAAACTGTAAAGTCGGTATATTATCAGGATCACGATCAGTTATTGGATCCTTAGCTTTTGCTAAAAAAGAAGTTTTGGCACAATATATGAATAACTTATCTTTATAATAGAGTTTGATAGGACCAATTATGACTACAACAATCGCAATTGCCTCAGGTAAAGGTGGAGTAGGTAAAACCACAATATCTGTAAATCTTTCTTTGAGCCTCGCATTACAAAATAAAGAAACACTATTATTAGATGCTGATTTAGGTATGGCTAATTCTCATATACTTTTAGGTATTAATCCAAAATTTACTTTAGATGATTTTGTAACAGGAAAGTCCTCCATTGATGATGTAATTACAATTACAAAAGATAAATTAAAATTTATTTCTGGTGGTAGTGCTATAAATAATCTTTTGAACTTAAGTGATCTTGAGAGACATAAAATTATTCAAAGTTTTAACAACATTAAAAAACGTCCTGAATATATGCTTATTGATGTTGGAGCAGGCGCGGAAGCCTCCTCAATGTCTTTTATGGCGTCATCTGATAAAATTATAATTGTTTTAACTGGAGAGCCTACAAGTTTTATAGACGCTTACAGCCTTATTAAAGCTGCGTTTTTAGATTATAAAATAAATAACTTTGGAATAGTATTAAATATGACTGTTTCAGAAATGCAAGCTAAATTAAACTTCAATAAATTTCAATCGATTACACAAAAGTTTTTAGATGTTAATTTGAAATATTTAGGGCACGTTAATTCTTCTCAAAAAATTAGAAATTCTATTATCTCTAGAACACCATTAATGTCAAAAAATAACAAAAACTCTGATACACAATATTTTGACAATATATCTCAAGCATTATCGTTATTAGACAGTAATAATACTGGTTCTATTAAGTTTTTTGATTAATAAAATTTTTATTAAAAGGTATTGAAATGAATATTTATTCTAAAATAGCAAAACCCGATATTAATCAACTAATTCAGAATCATACAAACTTAGTTAAAAAAATTTCATGGCATCTTCATGGAAGAGTTAATTCGGTAGTAGATATTGAAGATATTATTCAACTCGGTATGGTTGGCCTAATAAATGCAGCTCAAAATTATGTACCCCAATCCGATGCATCATTTTCTTCATATGCTAGCATAAGAATCAAAGGAGAAATTTTGGACTATCTAAGAAAGAGTTCAAACTTAGATCGTACTACTATAAATGTCAAAAAAAATGCAGAAAAAGCAATACATACTCTAAAAAATAAATTAGGTCGCGAACCATTTAATCATGAAATTGCAACCGAACTTGGTATATCAAATGAAAAATATTTTGAATGGTCTAATGCTTTTGAAGCTAGCGTAACAAAAAGTTTAGATGAATCATATGACGATTATTCCAGTTGGTTTGTTACAAAAGACATGAACCCTGAAGAACAAATAAATGATACACAATTGAGGGAAATACTGAAAACCACATTAGGAAAGCTTGAAGGTAAAGAAGCACTAGTAATACAACTATATTTTGTTGAAGAATTAAATATATATGAAATAGCAGAAGTTATGGATGTATCCACAGGAAGAGTTTCACAAATTAAAACATCTGCAATTAAAAAAATTAGAGAAACCCTCCAAAAAGAAATCTAATTCATAATGCAAAAACTTGAAATGTTAATTAAAACTGTAGACTCACACTATGACAGCTTACATGAAATTCATTGCTACTATTTAACATGCAGTCTATTGAACATTGCCAGAGGCACTTGTAATTTAATGATAGTTAATGAAACAAGTCATTTCACAAATAAAATTACTATTCAATTTGAAAGAGCAGTAATGTCTGGTTCAATTAAAGTAAAAGATAGTTTTTTTAAAAATTTTCAATATCAATTTTCTAATAAAAACGAACGACCAGCAAGGTTAGAGTTAGTCATAAAAGATAAACTAAATATTAATAAAAATGGGATATTATTTTTAGATAAAGAGCTTACTTCTGAAATATTAGAATACAAATTTTACATGCCACTTTTGTGAAGTATATGATATAAATAGTTCAGCTAGAAAAATTAGCTACAAATTTAACCATCAATTAATCTTTTAGTCATATCAACTTCAGTCTGCAGAAGCCTTGACACACCTGAAAAGGCTTGTTGTGTTTTTAACATAGTAACCATTTCACTAGTTATATCGACATTAGCTCTTTCTATGTGACCTGCTTCAATTTTTCCAAATTGATTGTCCATAGCAACACCATACGCAGCTAGTCCAGATTTAGTATTTTGCTGATAACGGTTATTACCTACAGGATTTAAACCTGGTTCGTTAGTAAATGCGGCAAGACCAAAACTACCTACTACTACTTCATCATCTAAACCATATGTAGCTGTGATCTTTCCTTTTGAATTTACATTAACATTAGTGATAATAGAAACAGTATTGTCTAGATTGGTTTTTGTTGTAGGTATTACTAAATCTACTAAACCACCAATCGTTTGATCCCCATTATAGCCCATAACTTTTAAACCGTCATTTGTTACAACTTGTCCATCAGCTGTTATATTAAATGAACCATCTCTAGTAAAGAAAGGCGTTTCAATTTGGTTGCCTTGAACAACTGTAAAAAAACCTTGGCCAGTAACTGCTAAATCTAAAGCACCTCCTGTTGCCTGAAGAGCCCCTTGGCTCATTTGAAGTCGAGGATCACTTATATTTACTCCTTGACCAGAAAATGCATCTGGATCTGAGGCATGATTAGCAGAATAAATATGTTCAAAATTAGTTGAACTTTTTTTGAAACCTGTACTGTTTGCGTTTGCAATATTATTTGATACAATACCCATCTCTTTTGAATTAGCATTTAAAGCACTTTTTAAAATTGATAACATATGTGAACTCCTGTAATACGATAATTCAGCAAATTTTATGCCATTACATTTACAGATATTGAATTTGGGTAAACAAAGTGATAATAATAACGTATTAGTAAAGATATTATGGTATTTATTAGATAATAAAGGTTTTAAAAAATGAGATCATCATCTAAAAGCACTGATTTAGTAAAAGTTGATGAAAAAAAATCAAATTTACCAATAAAATTAAATCCTAACGAAATTAAACATGCCCTTGAGCTTGTAGATAAGGATCTGTTTTTAAAAAATAGAGACGATGTAAAGAAATTCCTGCCTGATATTTTAGGCAGAGTTTTAGCTAGAATTTGGATTGATAAAAATTTTAAAGATAGCTTCAAATCAGATCCAAAATCTGTTTTGAATGATAATGGTGTTCATTTACCTGACGATATGATTTTAGAATTTCAAAAACCAAACTCAGACCGTCCTAAAATTATAGTTTATGAAAAAAAACCTAATTCCACTTTTAAAGTTAGAGTTGTGCAACTGCAACTAGTTATGATAGCAGGAAGATAAACTTGCCTTGCCATATAAAAAAAATATTTATATTTACAAAGTTTATCTTATGTTTTTCATTAATTAATTTATATTTTTTTAGTTATTCTATTGCTTTTTCAGACGTCTCCAAAAAAGAAATTGATAATGTTTATGAACTCCTTCAGCAAAAAAAATTTAATGAAGGGGTTGAACAGCTTAAGGCACTATCATTGAAGAATAATATTGATGCGCAATTATTATACTCAAAAATTTTATTTACTGGAGATATAACACCTCAAGATTTTGAGAATTCTTACCTTTGGGCTTCTTCAGCATTGCTTGGTGGGATAAAGAGCTCTCAAAATATTGTTGAAAAATTAAATACTTATTTAACAGAGAAACAAACAGATGATGTCAAGAATAAACTTAAATTATTTTTTGAAAAAAGAGCTCTCATTAAAGATAAGCGAGCTATAATTCAAATTGCTAAATTCTATGAGAGCTATTTAGATCCACCTGATATAATTAATGCTTATACATGGTATAATATAGCAGTCGCAGTTGGTATTAAGACGGCAAAAATTAAAAGAAACGAGTTTTTAAACAAACTTAATGAAGAAGATTTACTTAAAGCTCAAACCTTATCAATAAAATTATTCCAGCAGATTAATAGTTAGAGGAGGTGTAATTGAAACATAAAGTTCATTGGTTGATTGACGGCCTAATAGAAATTGATGCAAAGAATTCCGAGGATGCTGAAAAAATTATTAAGGATAAAATTGAAACTTTTATTAAAAGTAACTCAACTTTCTTTGAAGAAGTAGGAGCTAAAGCTGTTCAAGGACAAGCTTATCTACCTGGTAAAGACGAATAAATGGAAAAATTTCATATGTTAAAAAAAACTAAGTTAATATTCTTTTTAACAGTAACAATGAGTTTATTTTTTTTCCCGTTTCATTCATTTGCAAAAGGAAAGATTTACGGTCAATCTAAAACTCTTTCAAAAGAATACACAAAATACGAAAAATGTCGCCTTAAGGAAACATTATTAAATATTAAAGATGGTGAAAAAGATGGTTACAAATGTGTATATAAAAGACAAAAAAAAGGAAAAGATGTGACTGTTTTTCAACCATCCGCCATATGCCAAAAGTCATTTAAGTGTAAACAAGAAAACCAATGAAGACTTTAAATATAGCCTATATATAAACATGTAACGCAACAAAACCACTATATATTGTATATATAAAAAAAAATATTCAATAATTTCAATTATTTATAGGCAAATCCAATTATTTGAATTAATATCTGATTATGGAAGATTTCGAAATAAATATTTTAAGAAGAAATGGAAACTGGAAAAAAGTAAAATCGAAGGATTTACTTTTGGATACTGTTGATCAAAATGAGGCAGAATACAAGCATATTGAACCAGAAGAAAAAATTTCATTAGAACATAAAAAAGAAGAGAATTTCCTTAATTATATAAATGAAGTTAATTCAATTATTGCAAAATTTGAAAAATTAGAGAATGATAAAACTTTATTAAAAAACCAATTAAAAATCATTGAAGCTAAATTCCAATCTAAAAAGCACCAAACTGAAGAAAAAATAAAATCTATGTCCAAAGAAAATGAAATATTAGATAAAACAATAACTGTTATTAAAAACTTAAAAAACTTTTAGATAAAAGGTGAAATAATGTTGAATGACAAAAATAACGAACCTGCAAAATCAATATTTGTTGCTAATGTAAAAGGTGGTGTCGGTAAAAGTACACTTTCTATTATGCTTGCACGATCATTAGCTAAACTAATGCCGCCACAAAATATTACAGTCATTGATACTGACTTACAAAGAACTGCTACTGAATTCTTAACCGTCAGCAATCCCGAAATTAATGTAGAATTTCTTCCAATAACTCCTGCTTTTGAAAACACAAACATTTCTTTAGTTCAACAATTTATTAAGCAAAATGAATTTAAAACAGGTCATGTTGTTATAGTTGACACACCCGCTGGAAGTTCTCAAAGGCTATGGAATTTAGTTGCTGAAGGATATTGTGTCTTAATTCCAACTACACTTAGTAATGCAGACCTTTTACCTACAGAAAATTTTATAAGAAGTATGGATAAGGTAAAAGCAAGATATGCAAAGTCACTACCACATCTTGTAGTTTGTCCAAACAAAATACCCTTTGGTCAAAAAGATTTCTCATTAATGGCAGAACGACTTAAAAATCACGATGTTGTGATTGGCCCAGCCTTGAGAGATTTAGCCAGTGTTAGACACTTCTATAACGGAAGAACTGAATCCTGGGAAAAGAAAAGTGACGGCAATGCTAAAAATGATTTTGAAAAATTTGGATCTTTTGTTCAAAAATATGTTTTAAATGGCAAATTAGATAAAATTTATAATGAAAAAAATGTTGAAGAAAACATCATTCCATTTGGAAAAGTTAAAAATTAAGCTCTAGTCTTTTCCCCAACTGCATAACCCACTTCTCAGTTGGAATATATATACTATCAGTATTATCAATTTTATTTTTATTAACAATAATGTTTTTAACAAATAGATTCTCTTCAACTGAGTTTTCTTTAATTTGTGATGTAATATTATTTAATAATTTAGACATACTAATTATACGACTTATATTAAATTATGTTTAGTTATGTCGTAATAAGTAATAATCTAATAAAAAAGAGTAATAAAGAATGAATAAGTTTAAGCAGGTTGAGGATAAATTAATTGAAGAATTAAATATAACTTTAAAAAACTTTGATGATTTTGAAGAGGCTAAAATTAACTTACACGGAGATATTACTATTAAAAGAAAAAACACTTCAAAAAGGATTAAAGAAAGATCAGTATTAACAGATGTTTTTAAACAAATGATTTCAAATGATATAAAAAAAAACAGGGTCTAAAAAGACCCTGTTTCGTATTTGATTGAAAATTATAAACCTTTACAGGAAGAAATCATCAAAGGTAGCTCTGATAAATTTTCATTACTGTGAAAATAATTTTCATAAAAAACACTAGACATCAGATCACCTCCTTTTCATTTGTTATTAATTTTATTACATTATCAGGTTATATGAGATGTGAAAGATAAATTTTAGAATTTGTTTATTCAAGTTTTTAGAATACATTATATGATTATTAGGAATTAATTTTATGAAAAAAAATAAATTAGAAACTAAAACATTCAAAGCTGGTGAAATAATTTATTCTCATAATGATCCGGCTGAGTTTATATTCTTGATACATAGTGGCAAAGTTAGAATTGAGTCTAAGCACGGATTGCAGTTGGGAATATTAGAAACAGGTGAAATTTTTGGAGAAGTTGGACACATAATTGAAACTCCTAGAACTGTTACGGCTCTAGCTATTACTAATTCTCTAATAAAGGTTATAGATGAAAAAACAGTTAAAGAAAAAATGAATAATGCAGATCCTGTGTTAGCAGCAATAATTAGAGGATTATCGCTTAGAATTGGTGATGCTAATGCACTAGCTGAAAAACATTGGTTAGAATTAAGTGTATATAAGTCTCTTGGTAAATAAAGTTTAATTTTTAGCACTGAAGTAATTTAAATGGCAAATAAAGTACAAATAATAAAAAATAAAATAATGAATATTAAAAGTTTTTATGTTTATTTATTTGCTATTATTTCATCTTTACTAACTTTTCTATTTTTTTATGTAACAAAAAATATTTTAACGGAAGATAAAATAGTGAAAGAAAATATTGATATTTATGATGTTGCTAAAAAAGAGGCTGTTAAACTAGGAAGAATAGAACCTGATGAAAAAGAGATAGTTAAAGTTATTGGCGCTGATGGTAAAGTGATTGTACCAACCCTAACATATGTAGATATTGGAGGTATGGGTGAAAACTCTAACAAAAGTTTTTGGACTAACATCAATAAATCTAAATCTTTTATAAGTTTTGATTTATCTATATCCTCATACGAAGGAGAAAAATTAACAGATTATCTTACTGATTATGACGTTGATTTAAGAAAAATTGTTTATAAATTAATTAGTCAGAAAACTCTTGAAAATTTTGACGGCAGTCAAGGGAAAAAGAAATTTTTGGAAGATTTAAAAAATGAGTTTAATGCATATTTAGACAAAAAAGAATTAGATCCTATAGTTTTTGGAATTTATTTCAAAGTTTTTGCAATTACAACAAGAAATTGACTATATAAATTTAGTGTAATTTATTTTTTTATTTTTATTAATCATATTAGTAACTTCTGGTAAAGGATACTTTAATCCAGTGGCGCAGTTAAATAGAACAACCTTGTCATTGGGTGTAATTAATTTTGAAGACATAGCTTGTTCATAAGCACTCATCGTTGCCGCGCCCTCGGGACATAAAAAACATCCCTCAACTGATGCAACCCTATCTCTTGTCTCCATTATATCCTCATCAGAAACAGCAATAGCAAATCCATTACTTTCTCGGACAGCTCTTATAATTAGAAAATCTCCAACTGCAACTGGTACCCTTATCCCAGCAGCTTTAGTGAAGGCATTTTCCCAAACTGGTGCATGTTCATCACCATTTTTCCAAGCCTTAACAATAGGCGCGCAACCCTCAGCCTGAACTGCAACCATTTTAGGTAATTTTCCTTTGATCCAACCAAGTTCTTTTAACTCTAAAAAAGCTTTCCACATACCAATTAGACCAGTTCCACCTCCAGTTGGATAGAAAATAACATCTGGTAATTTCCAACTAAGCTGTTCTGCAAGTTCAAGTCCCATGGTTTTTTTACCTTCAATCCTGTAAGGTTCTTTAAGAGTAGAAACATCAAACCAACCAACTTTTTCTTTTCCATCCCCTACTATTTTGCCACAGTCATTGATAAGACCATTGACTAAATAAGTCTCTGCACCAAGAGACTGTATCTCCCTAACATTTATATCAGGAGTATCATCAGGGCAAAAAACAGTTGATCTTATTCCAGCGCATGAAGCATATGCTGCCATAGCTGCTCCAGCATTTCCATTGGTTGGAATAGCTAAATGATTTAATTTGAATTGTTTTGCCATTGATACAGCTAAACATAGACCTCTAGCTTTAAAAGATCCTGTAGGTAATCTTCCTTCATCTTTTATTAAAACCTGGCCCTTATCACTGTTCGTGTAATTTACAGATCTATTTAATTTAATTAAAGGAGTTATTGTTTCTCCAAGGGAAATTCTATTTTTGGGATCAGCTACTGGCAAAAGCGGTGAATACCTCCAAAGTCCATCAACTCTAGAATTAGATATCTCTTCCCTAGATATTTCATTTTTTAATTTTTCTAGATTATATCTAACTAATAAGGGTCTACCTGCTTCAGATAAACCATGAATTTTATTAGCTTCATATTTCTTCCCAGTTATTGAACATTCTAAATGACTTACATAGCTATTTTCCATAATTCAATCCTATAAATATTAATTACTTATTTTTGCCTGAAATAATATTAATCATTGCTTTTGTTACTTCCTTTGTAGAGCTTTTTCCGCCAAGGTCCTTTGGAAGTATTTTTTTATCAGAAGTAAGTTTTTCAATTGCTGACATTAATCTTTGTGAAGCTTTAAGTTCTCCCAAATTTTCTAACATCATTACAGCTGACCAGTATGATCCAATGGGGTTCGCAATCCCCTGACCCATAATATCAAAAGCTGAACCATGGATTGGTTCAAACATTGATGGATGTCTTTTTTCAGGGTCTAGATTACCAGTAGGCGCTATACCCATTGAACCAGATAAAGATGCTGCCAGATCTGTTAAAATATCAGCATGTAGATTAGATGCTACAACAGTATCTATACTTTGAGGATCCAAAACCATTCTAGTAGTCATAGCATCCACAAGCATTTTATCAGTTGTTATATCTCTATAATCTTGCGATATTTCTTCAAAAATCTCGTCCCACATGACCATACCGTGCCTTTGAGCATTAGATTTAGTAACCAATGTTAAAAGCTTTCTTGGTCTAGACCTAGCTATTTCAAAAGCGAACCTTTGAATTCTTTCAACTCCTTGTCTTGTAAAAAGAGTGATATCCATTGCTGTGTCATGACTATAACCTTTATGACTCCTACCTCCAATTCCAGAGTATTCACCTTCAGAGTTTTCTCTGATAAAACTCCAATCAATATCTTTGTTTTCAATGTTTTTTAAAGGTGAAGATATTCCAGGAAGTAATTTTACTGGTCTTAAATTAGCGTATTGATCAAGACCTTGACATATTTTTAACCTTAAACCCCATAAAGTTACATGGTCAGGAACATCTGGATCCCCTGCTGATCCAAAATATATTGAGTTATAATCTTTAAGCAATTCCACGCCATCTTGTGGCATCATAATACCATGTTTTCTATAATAATCAGATCCCCAATCGAATTCAGTAAACTCCATTGGAAGATTGTCAGCAGTTTTTGATAACGCTTTTAAAACTTCAACACCACTATTTATGACTTCAGACCCTATTCCATCACCTGGAATTACTGCTATTTTATACATTAAAACCTCTTTTAATTATTAAATTTAATATTAAATCCAAAAAAAAAGTGATATAAAATTTAATATTTAATTATTTAAATAAATTAATTTGTAAAAATTATTATTATGGTTTTGTTTTCAAAAATTTCTAACTTTGTTTCATCTTCTTATTTGAAATTGTTATGTATAGCAATTATTTTTCTTCTTCTCTCTCCAATAATTTCAATTATATTTTCTAGTTTTGAAAACACCTTTTCTTTGTGGGAACATCTTTTCAAAACTAGATTAAAATTTTATCTTTATAATACTTTCATTCTGATGCTCGGAGTTGGGTTTACAACTTTTTTTATTGGGGTAAGCCTTGCATGGTTAATTTGTAAATATGATTTTTTTATGAGAAATGTAATTGAATGGGCTTTACTTCTACCTCTAGCTTTACCGTCGTATATTGTTGCTTATTGTTATACAGATTTTTTTGAATATAGTGGTTTTTTACAAACAAGTATTAGAGAATTATTTAATTTTAATTCACCAAATGACTATTTTTTTCCTGAGATCAGATCATTAGGAGGAGCTATATTTGTAATATCTTTTGTATTATATCCATACATATACTTAATTACAAAAGTAGCTTTTAAATCGACACCTTCTTCTTTATTTGAATTAGCTGAATTGAATGGAAAAAATCAATTTTATTATGTAGCGCTTCCACTAGCCAAACCAGCTATAATTGCCGGTTTGTCTTTAGTACTTATGGAAACTGTTTCAGATTTTGGTACAGTTGATTTTTTTGCAGTAGAAACAATAACTTTAGGAATCTTTAATCTTTGGCTTGGTATGAATAATTTAGCTGGCGCATCACAACTAGCTTTAATTGGATTTTTCTTTATCATGATATTATTGGCCTTTGAACTATCTGCAAGAAAAAAACAAAAGTTTAATGACACTAAAATCAGAGGATACAATGGACTTAATCAAAAAATATCAATCCACCATAATATTTTCATTTTTTTTATTTGCATCATCCCTATTATTTTTGGCTTCATTATTCCAGTACTAATTTTATTTAAAAATTCAATTAGTTATTTTGACATTCAAAATTTACATAATTTAATTTTAATTACAAAGAATTCCTTTTTTATTAGCTTTGTAGCAACTGTAATAATTATTTTAACGACAATTTTACTAACAATAGGACTAAAATTTCATGGTTTTAAAGGGTTGAGTTTTTTGTCCACCATAGCTGGTATAGGTTATGCTTTTCCAGGAGTAATTTTAGCGCTTGGAGCCCTTTTTTTCGTATCATCCCTAGAAACATCAATAAATGCTTTATTATTGTTTCTAAATATAAATCAAAATTTGGTATTAATTGGTTCATTTTATATTTTAATATTTACATATGTTTGCAGATTTAATGCTGTAGCTTTTGGAGCAATTAATAGTGGTATCAATAGATTACCTCCCAATATGGTTGAAGCAAGCTTAACTCTAGGAAATTCTTTTTGGTATAGTTTAAAAAAAGTTTTATTTCCGATTATAAAACCATCAATCTTAACTGCTGCCATACTCACATTTGTAGATATTGTAAAAGAATTACCCATAACTCTCCTTTTAAGGCCCTTAAATTTTGAAACCTTAGCCACTTATGTTTATCAGTTTGCCAGTGACGAAATGCTTGGAAGAGCATCAGCTGCAGCTCTTATTATTGTATTAATAGGACTAATACCTATTTTATTTATCAACAATCTCATGTCTAAAAAAACAATTTAATTGTTTTAAATATTTTATTACATTAGAGTATTTATAATTTGAATTAGAGATAAAATATGGCTGAACTATATGATAAGTGTATAAAAAATGGCTTAAGAATGACTTTACCAAGAAAGGTCATACTAGAAGTTATAGAAGATTCTGAAGATCATCCCGACGTAGATGAATTATATAGAAGAGCTGTTTCAAAAGATAGATCCATTTCTATTGCTACGGTTTATCGTACGATTAAACTATTTGAAGAATCAGGAATAATTGAAAGATTAGATATTGGAGACGGTCGCGCCAGGTATGAAGAGGCGGGTGAGCACCATGAACATTTAATCGATATTGAATCAGGTGAAATAATAGAATTTCAAAATGAAGAATTAGAAGAAATGAAAAGACAAGTTGCTCTTAAAATGGGTTATGAATTAGTTGATCATCGTTTAGAACTATTTGGTAAAAAAATCAAAAATTAAAATTATTGAATATTAAAATTTTATAAATTATAATAATAATGATTATCAATATCAGAAATGTATTATGAAAAATAAAGATAATATTATTATTCTCACTGGTGGCAGCAGAGGGATTGGTCATGCTACTTCAAAAAAATTCTGGGATGATGGTTGGACAGTTATTACATTTTCAAGATCTGAAGTTGCTCCTAAATGTCCTTGGTCTAATAACAAACAATTACATTTCCAAGTAGATTTAGAAAATCAAATATCTTTGGATAAAACTCTTTTAGATTTACATAAAGTTCTTGAAGGTAGACCTGTTAAAGCATTAATTAATAATGCAGCCGTTTCACCTAAAAATTCTAATAATAAAAGATTAGGGTTTACAGATACTGACCTAAGCTTGTGGAGACAAGTTTTTAATGTAAACTTTTTTGCTCCTATTATAATTTCTCAATCTATTATTAATAATTTAAAATTGGCTAAGGGTGTAATAATTAATGTAACTTCAATCGCAAGTGACAATGTTCATCAATTTGCTGGACCTGCTTACGCCACTTCTAAGGCAGCTCTAAAATCACTTACACGTGAAATGGCATCGGATTTAGCTAATGAAGGTATAAGAGTAAATGCTATAGCCCCTGGTGAAATTGAAACTTCAATGATAACTCCTGATAGTAAAAAAATACTAACTGAAAAAATTCCCATGAAGCGTTTTGGAACTCCTGATGAAGTTGCAGGCGTTATTCATTCTATGTGCTCTGATACCTTTTCTTATGTTAATGGCACCGAGATTCAGATAAACGGCGGTCAAACTGTATAATGATTTCATTAATAAGTTAAGCCCAAAAAAGATTGGGCTTGCACTTTTTTATGTTTTTTATTCAAAGGGCTTATTTGGCTTTTAATTGCATTTTTGGGAATATAATATTTGCTATAGTTACCAGCCAACTTTATCAATAATCATTTGCGCTTTTTTAGAATTTTTTGCTATTTCACTAATAGATAAATTATCAGCCTTAAATGTTCCCCACTCCATAATTTTACCACCTAGCTTCACTTTAGGGTTTACTGGATACTCAAAATTCACTTCTGAATAAATTTTTTGAGCTTTAGGCTGAGTCATCCATTCTAAAAATCGGATTGCTTCTTCGTTATTTTTTGAATATTTTGCAATCGCTCCTCCAGATACATTTATGTGCTGACCTCTTCCACCTTGATTATAAAAAATAACATCCGTGGCTTTTGCCCACTTTTTTTGTTCTGGTTTTTTATTATTAAATTTCATTAGAGCAAAATAGTAGGTATTCATTAATACGATATCACACTCACCAGAAAAAATAGCCTTAGCTTGAGCTCTATCATTTCCTTTTGGTTTTCTTGCAAAATTAGATACAAGTCCTTCTGCCCATGCCGTAGCTTTAGTTTCTCCACTATGTGCAACAATTGATGCCAACAATGCCCTATTATATGGGTGACTTCCAATCCTTGTACAAATTTTACCTTTATACTTTGGATTGGCTAAATCCTCTATGTTAAGTATATCATTTTTATTAACTCTTTTATTGGAAACACCAATTATCCTTGCTCTTGTTGATAAACTTACCCATTTTTTATTTATGTCTCTTAAATGTTTTGGCACATTATTATTGATTATTTTTGAGTCTATTTGTTTTACTAGATCCATATCAGCAAGCTCTGATAATCTTGAAATATCTACTGTTAAAATAATATCTGCAGGTGAATTTTTTCCTTCAAGTTTTAGTCTTTGTGCAAGACCTTTTTTGGCGTGAAGTATATTAAACTTTACATTAAATTCTTTTTCATATTGCTTAGTAAATGGCTCTAATAGCGCTGGACTTCTATAAGAGTAAATATTTAGTTCTTTTGCACTGGCACGTTGTAAGCCAAAAAACAATATAGATAGACAAAACATTAAGTTAACAAAACAGAATACTAACGATTTTAATTTTTTCATAATAACAGCCTCAAATTTATTTAATAATAAGAATCATTCTCATAATCATTATCATAACTATTATCATTGTCAATGTTTTTTTACCCCCCTCCTATTAATATTCCAGCTCCAAGTACTAATGACCCGCCAAAAACGACTTGAAACACTGCTTTGGTAAACTTAATTTTCATATATTTAGCCTGTATCCAAGCTATAGCCCATAATTCAACAATAACAAAAAACATTGCAATGACTGTTGCAATATAAAAATCTGTAATTAGATACGGCAAAGCATGACCTAACCCCCCAATAGTAGTCATTACACCGGAGGCAAACCCTCTTTTAACAGGAGAACCTCTTCCTGATATCACTCCATCATCATGAACTGCTTCCGTAAAACCCATAGATATACCTGCTCCGATTGAGGCAGCAAGGCCAACGAGTAATGTTGTATGACTGTCTTTAGTTGCAAATGCAGTTGCAAAGATTGGAGCTAATGTAGACACAGAACCATCCATTAACCCTGCCAAACCTGGCTGAACCCAAGTTAATATGAATTGGCGTTTATCTTTAACAATTTCATCTTTGGCACTTTTAGTATTTTCAATTTTTGTTAAAATTACGTTTGCTTTATCTCTTAGATCTCTAGTTATTTTTGCTAAATCACCTAACAAATGCCTACAGCCAATGTCTTTTGAATTTTTTGCAGCAATATAAAAATAATCAGCTGAAATATTTTCTATTTTAAGAATTTCAGAACGAACTTCTTCAATGGAATTGAATTTAACTAACCAAAATGGTTTACGTTTATAAAAATTAGAAATTTGATTAGTATCACTAATATTCATTATATGAGAAAATTTTTTTTTGTATAAATTTATTAACTTAAGTCTAAATTCATTTTTAGTGTTAGACATTTCCTTGAATAACTTAGAAGTTTCTGGATAATCTATTATGAAATTTGAAACATAATTATCATAATATTTTAGATCCTCTTCTAAAGCACATATAGCTAAAGATAAAATTTCATAATCTTTTAAATCAACAATAGATTTTTTTTTATTAAATAAGCTGAACAAAAAACAAATTCCTTTCTATAATTTTTAATATATTGTTTTTTATAATAAGTCATTGAATTAATTGATTAAATTTGCAAATGATAATAGTTACTAAAATTAATATTATTAAAATGATTAACATTGATAATCATTATCATTATTAATTAAAACATGTGGATGAATTCAAGCTATATCTCCCAAGATTGACTTAAGTCATCCACATACTATTTTCCTTATTTATTATAAAGCAACAGAAGTTAAATATTGTAAAACTAAGTTTTCAATATTAATGTCAAATAGAATTATATAAGGTTTTATTGATTAAAATGAATCACTTTCAAATAGCAACTGTTCCTGGTGACGGGATAGGTGAAGATATAATTAAATCTGCAATATCAATTATTGATCTATCTTCTGAGATCATTGGTGGGTTTAAATGTAACTGGGAAACAATAAATGCTGGCGCAGAGTATTTTGCTAGAGAAGGATGTGATGTAGAGCCAGGCGGCGAAGATAAAATCAGTAATGCAGATAGTATTTTTCTTGGGGCAATTGGATTACCAACTGTTAGACACAAAGATGGAACAGAAGTGTGCCCTCACCTCAGATTTAGAGAAATGTTTGGATTATATGCTGGTGTTAGACCAGTTAAGGCCTACCCAAACATTGTAAACAGACTAAGTAATGAATTAGCAAGTAAGATTGATTTAGTTATATTGAGAGAGTCTACAGAAGGATTGTTTTATACGGCAGCTGTGCATAACAGATGTCCAGTAGATAACAATGACGAAGTTCAAGATATTATGCGGATTACTAGAAAGACCACTGAAAAGCTACATGATTTTGCATTTAGATTGGCTAGACAAAGAAAAAGTAAAGGAAAGTTAGGCAAAGTTACTTGCGTTGACAAAGCAAATGTTTTTCGCTCTCAAGCCTTGTTCAGAAAAATATTTGATGAAAGAAAGCATAGTTTCAAGGATATAAAATCAGAGCATTGTTATGTTGATGCAATGGCATTAAACCTAATTAGAAATCCTTGGGAATATGACGTCATGGTAATGGAGAATATGTTTGGCGATATACTATCTGACCTTGGAGGCGGGTTAGTTGGTGGTATGGGGATGGCTTCATGTGCAGAAATTGGTGATAACCATGGCCTATTTCAACCTGCCCATGGGAGCGCTCCAGACATAATGGGACAAGATAAAGCAAATCCATTAGCTACCATTCTTAGTTCTACTTTGATGCTTGACTATTTATCAGACAAACAAAATTGTAAAAGTGCATCTGATGGTTCAAAACTAATAGAAACAGCAATTGAAGAAGGCTTTGAACGAAATGAATTAAGACCAATGGAGTTTGGAGGCGACATGGGCACAAAATCCGTAACTGATAAATTGATTACATTGTTAAAAGATAAAGGCATTCAAAATAAAGCATTAACCTAATAGGAGTAAAATTAAATAATGTTTGTGATAACTGTAAAATTTGTAATTCATGAAAAAGATACAGAAAAGTTTAAAGTAAGGATTCTACAACAAGCCAGAGATTCTCTTGAACTTGAAAAAGATTGTCACGAATTTGATGTCTGCCATGACCCTAATAACAAAAATATAATTTTTTTGTATGAAACTTATACTAATAAAAAAGCTTTTGATGTTCACCTTAATAGCAAACATTATCTAGCATTCAATGAAGAAGTAACTCCTTGGGTTAAAGAAAAAATAGTAACCCAATTAGAAAAACAAGCGTTATAGAAAAAAAAGAGCAATTCATGAAATTAGGAATAATAGGCGATGATTTTACTGGCTCATCTGACATTGCAAATAATTTAAAAAAATCAGGGATGCAGGTTTCAATGTATGCAGGTGTTCCCACTCTTCTTCCAGAGGAAACAAAAAAAGAACTAACTGATGCTGCTGTAATCGCTCTTAAAACTAGAACTATACCAATTAAAGACGCAATAAAAGAGAGCTTAGAAGCTCTTTCATGGCTAAGAGATTGCGGATGTGAACAATTTATTTTTAAATATTGCTCAACATTTGATTCTACAAAAGAAGGAAATATAGGGCCAGTAACTGACGCAATTATGGAAGCATTAAATACAGATTTTACTATTGCCTGCCCATCCTTTCCTGATGCTGGACGAACAGTTTATTTTGGACATATGTTCGTAAATGGAAAACCATTGAATGAATCAGGAATGGAAAATCATCCTCTAACTCCAATGACAGATCATAATTTAGTAAGATGGCTTGATTATCAAACCAAAAATAAAGTTGGACTAATAAACACTCAAGATATTTCAAAAGGAACAGAAAGCGTAAAAGAAAAAATTGAAAGTTTAAAAACCAATGGATATAAATATGCAATTATTGACACAATCAAAAATGAGGATTTTGATATTATTTGTAATGGCGTAAAAGATCTACCGTTTCTAACTGGAGGATCTGGTATTGCTCTTGGATTACCAAAAATTTATAAAGATAGAGGCTTATTGTCTGTATCTAATTTTCAGATCCCTGAAAACAATTCTAATGCAGTTATTTTATCGGGATCATGTTCAGTTACAACAATAAATCAAATTGATATATATAAAAAGAATAATCCATCTTTTTATATTTCTCCTGACGAGGTGATTAATAGTGAAGACTTAATTGAAAAAGTTTTATCATGGATTAAGGATAATGAAACCCTCTCTCCTCTTGTTTACTCATCTTCAGACACTAAAGTTGTATCAGAAAAACAAAAACAATATGGACAAGAAATCTTAGCAAATAAGATTGAAAATTTCTTTGAAGTATTATCAAAAAGACTGGTGAAAGATAACTTTGGAACTTTTATATCTGCTGGTGGTGAAACCTCGGGGGCTATTATAAAAGGTCTCGGCATCCAAGAACTAAAAATAGGAAAAGAAATTTCTCATGGGGTCCCAGCACTTTGGTCGCCAGATTCAATCGGTAACAAGCCTGTTTTCGTTACACTTAAATCAGGGAATTTTGGTCAAGATGATTTTTTTAAAAGAGCTTTAAAGGCTCTAACAAACTCATAATGTTAAATCTTTGAAAATTTTTTAAGAGCTTCAGTAAAAGTTAAACCCTTATCCATCTCATTCATTGCTTGCTTGTCGTCAGCAGAAAATTTTTCAGATGCTATTGTTATTTCTTCAGCATGCTCAGCCGGGAGGCATAAGACACCAGTTCCGTCCGCAACTATAACATCACCTTTCCTCACCCTTACACCGGCACATACTATTGGTTCATTAATAGAAAGAACCTTTATTCTTGTTTTGCCTGGTGTAGGAACCATGTGCTTAGAAAATGCAGGAAAAGAAAACTCTACTATCTCCTCCCTATCACGAATTCCACCGTCAACAACAAGGCCGCCAATACCCTTTAATTTTGCAGCATACGAAGCCATCCCTCCCCATGTCGAAACTTGCGCTCCATCATTTGCAACTACTATAACCTCTCCTGAGCCAGCGGCATCAATCATATGACCTACTTTAAAGTCACTTGTGGAAAAACTTCCAAATGGACCTGTAATTTCCTGAACTGTGACAGCTCTTCCCACAACGGTCATACCCGGACCAGCTGGAGACAAATCATTCATAACACCCTGAAAACCAAAATCGTCTAATGCATTTGCCAGTGTAGGAGTTGCTATTTTTTTCAATCTTTCTAAGATTTTATCATCTACAAACATTATATTTTATTCCTTGTAATTGCTTAAAATTCTAAGTTATTGAACCTTTTATTTCAATTAAGAAACTTAATATTATCCAATTAATTATATTGACGTTTACTCTATATAATTTAAATTATTTATAATATTTAATAAACAAAAAGCATAACTTATGTCTAAATTTACTTTCCCTTCAATTAAAGAAACAAATGATCTTTCAAGTTTACGATTTGAAGTAAGAGGGTTTATTAGTGAATGTATAAACAACAACGAATTTGTTCCAGCGGCTGACTCTTGGGTTTTTGCTGCTGACCCTGAATTTAGTAGAAAACTTGGATCAAAAGGCTGGCTTGGAATGTCATTCCCTAAACAATATGGAGGCAATGAAAGAACTGCCCTTGAGAGATATGTTATTACAGAAGAACTTTTAGCTTCAGGAGCTCCTGTTGCCGCTCATTGGATTGCAGACAGGCAAAGTGGAAGTCAGATTTTAAGGTATGGAACAGAGAAACAAAAATCATCAATAATTCCTAAAATCACTTCTGGTGAATGTTTTTTTGCTATAGGTATGAGCGAACCAGACTCTGGTTCGGACCTTGCTTCTGTAAAAACTAAAGCAACAAAAACTGTAACTGGATGGAACTTGGAAGGACGTAAAATTTGGTCTACTGGCGCCCATCTATGTAACTATATGATAGTTCTTGCAAGAACTGGCCCTCCATCTGAAAAAAATAGACATGAGGGTCTTTCCCAATTTTTAGTTGATTTATCTCTTCCAAACGTAAACATCAAGGGTATACCAGATATGACTGGTCAGCGTCATTTTAATGAGACCTTATTTGACAATGTTCAATTGTCTGAAGATGCATTATTAGGTGAAGAGGGTAAAGGCTGGTCACAAGTTGTTGGTGAACTAGCTCTTGAACGATCTGGTCCCGAAAGATTTCTCTCTCACTTTACTCTACTTGATAGATTTATTAATGAATTTCGAAATAAATTATTGAAATCTGGTTCAAATATAATTGGTAAGCTAATTGCTGAATTACAAACATTAAGAAGAATGAGTTTTTCTATAGCATCAATGTTGCAAAATGGAGAATCTCCTGAGACACAGGCAGCTTTTGTAAAAGAGCTAGGTAATAAATTTGAAAAAACGATGATTGAAACATTAAGAGAGTTTTCAAATATTATTCCACTTTATGAGTGGCCAAACCAATTACAAAATTTGTTTGAGGATGCTACTCTAAGAATACCTTCCAATTCGTTAAGAGGTGGCACAACTGAAATTATGAAAGGAATAATAGCTAGGCAGTTAGGTTTAAGATGAATGAAGAACTGGCTATTATTTTAGAAACAGCCTCTAAAATCTTCAACAAACATGTCAATCACGATCTACGTCAGTTCATAGATAAAGAAAATATAAATTTGATAAATTTATGGAATGATATTGAAGAACAGGGTCTTTCAAAGATAATTGTTAAAGAAAAATTTAATGGGTCAGGATTACCATTTTCTTTTATTTTACCCCTCATCAAAATGTCTAATAACTTTGGAACGCCTCTACCATTTTCAGAAACAATATTAAGTAATTACTTATTATCTGAATCTGATATTAACCCACCAAATGGCATAGTAACTTTTGCAACTGATGGCGTAGACATTAATATTACAAATAATAAAATTTCTGGAAATTTACGTTCTATTCCATTTTTAAACTTAACAGATAAAATTATCCTTATTACTGAAATTAAGAATATTAAAAATATTATTCTTTTACATAATACAAGCGAAAAACTTCAGCCTAAAAAAAACTTTCTAGCTGAGCCACGCTTTGATTTACAAATTAAAAACTGTGAAATAATAGATATAAAGCCACTAAACTCAAAAATTGATTTCAATCATTTGGGAGCTCTGATGAGATCTGCTCAGATGATTGGTTCAATGGAGAAGGCTTTAGCCTTATCAATTGATTATTGCTCTCAAAGAAAACAATTTGGAAGAACATTGTCTAAGTTTCAAGCTATACAACATCAAATTTCAGAAATGGCCGTTGAATTATCTGCTTCATCAGCAGCTTTATCTGCTGTAGGAAACATAGATGAAGCCAATAAAAATATTCAAGATATTGCTATATTGAAAATAAGGGCTGGAATTGCAGCAGGAAAAATTATTGCTATTTCTCACCAAGTTCATGGTGCTATTGGCTTTACCCAAGAATATGAATTAGCTTATTTTACTAGAAATCTTAATAGTTGGAGAAATGATTTTGGAAATGAAAATTTTTGGGAAACTTTTTTAGGAAAAAAATTCTTAGAAAACAGCAATCAAAATTTATGGGAATATTTAACTTATTAATACTTAAATTTTAAAAAGGAACAGAATGTCAAAATCAGTTTTATATGAACAAGATAAAAGAATTGTTAAAATTACACTTAACAGACCTGACACAAGAAATGCTCTTTCAGATGATATAATTGATGGATTGGTAAATTCATTAAAAAAAGCAGATAAAGACAAAAATGTTGGTTGCATTATTTTGACTGGAGCTGGAAAAAGCTTTTCTTCTGGCGGAAACCTTCAAGAAATTAAAAACATGACCACGAAAGATAATATGTCCCTTACTGAGCTAGAAGATTGGTACAGGTTTGGCATCCAAAAAATACCTCTTACCATGAACTCAATTGATGTTCCTGTCATAGCAGCGGTAAATGGACATGCTATTGGTGCAGGAAATGATTTATGTACAATGTGCGATATAAGAATTGCTGCAGAAGATGCAAAATTTTCTGAGAGTTTTCTTAGAATTGGAATTATACCAGGTGACGGAGGATCCTGGTTTCTTCCTAAAATAATAGGCCTTGCAAGAGCAAATGAAATGATTTTAACGTGCGATGTTCTCGACGCTTATAAGGCATTAAATTGGGGGCTTGTATCAAAAGTTGTTAAGAATGAAGAATTATTGGATGAGGCTTATAAAATAGCTGATAAAATAGTATCTCAACCTCCTGAAGCTTCAAGGAGAGCAAAAAGATTGTTAAAAATGTCACAAGATGTACCTTTAGACAAAGCTCTAGAAATGGCAGCTAGTCAACAAGCTATTCTTCAACAGCTTGATGATCATAGAGAGGCCATAGACGCACTTTTAGAAAAAAGAAAACCTAATTATACTAATTCTTAGAATTATAAATACATTTAAAGTAGTCAAGTAAAAGAACTATCTTATTCTTTCTAGAATAGAGACATAATTCGCTACTGAAGCACCACCCATATTAAAAATGCCTGCTAAATTTGCATCTTGAATCTGCATATCTCCTGCTTCACCAGTCAACTGCATAGCAGACATTACATGTTGAGATACGCCTGTTGCACCAACTGGGTGTCCTTTTGACTTCAAACCTCCTGATGGATTTATAGGCAGTTTTCCATGCTTATGAACCCAGCCCTCTTCAATAGCTTTATAGCCTTCACCTACTTTGGTTAAACCCATTGCTTCATATTCGATAAGTTCTGCAATAGTGAAACAGTCATGAGTTTCGACAAAAGATAAATCCTGCAGATTAATTTTAGCATCTTTTAAGGCATAACTCCAAGCTTGACGAGCACCTTCAAATTCTGTTTTTTCTCGTTTACTTAAAGGTAAAATATCATTTACATGTCTTCTTGCTCTAAATGCAATAGCTCGTTTAGCCGAAAGGGCAAGATCAAAGTCTTGTATAATTAATGCGGCTGCGCCATCTGATACCATAGAACAATCTGTTCTTCTAAGTGGCTCGGCAACATAAGGGTTTTTGTCTGAAATAGAATTGCAAAAATTAAAATCAAGATTTTTTTGCATATGAGCTAGTGGATTAAAATAACCGTTTGCATGATTTTTAGCTGCTATCTTAGCTAATATATCTGACTTATCTCCATATTTTTGAAAATAAGCATTTGCAATAGTGGCAAATACGCCCGTAAAACCTCCTTTTGTATCGCCTTCTTCAGGTCGATAACTAGCCCCTAAGAGAATATCACCAACTTTCTCAGAAGATGTATCTGTCATTTTTTCAACACCAACAACAAGCGTAGTTTTAGCTCTTTTAGCTTCTATTGCATTCATTGCTGTGTGGATAGCTGCAGAGCCAGTTGCACAAGCGTTTTCAACTCGCATAGCAGGAACATACCTCAAGTCTAACTGAGAGACAGCAGGCAAAGCACCGTGAAAATCTTGTTTTTGAAATCCATTGTTAAAAGTACCTACAAAGATCGCATCAATATCTTTTGGTGATATTTCAGCATGATTTATTGCTTGTTGAACAACATCAGCAATCATGTTTTCGGATGTTTGTTCTTTATTTATACCAAATTTATTGTGTCCCCAACCAGTAATACAAGATGACATATAGACCTCCAAAATATTATTTTAATTACAAATCTTCATAAGTAAATTTAAAGTTTCCTTTGCATGTGTGTACATGGCATTGTGACCTGCATGTAATTCAAAAATTGGCCACTTACTTTTCCTTACAACTTCTCTTGAACTTTCTAGAGATTCATAAACAGGATTAGTACAAAAGATATAACTTAGAGGAAGGCCATTTCCAATTTCATTTTTTAACTTTAGCTTAGATTGAAAAGTACTAATGGGGTGAGGTGTTAATTGTTTGTTAAGCATAATTGATTTTCTGATATCAAAAACTCCAAATGCCTCTGGAGTAGGTGCTGGGACTGAAAGTTTACCTTCTGATTTTTCAGCAAGCGCAATTCTTTCTTTAACCACTTCAGGTGGAGCTATATCAAAAGGACTTTGACCATCAGATAAAATTACTGCGTCAAAGTAAATAAGTCTATTAATTCTATCTTTCAATATGTCTGCCACACCACTAATTGTGCTCCCAGCAAAACTATGTCCAACTAATATTACATTGTCTAAATTATTGAAAATAATATGATTAACAATATCTTCAATGAAAGTATCTAAGGTAATGTTTGAAGATAACAAATGCTTTCTTTCACCTAAACCTGTTTGTGTAGGGCAAGTGACACTATAACCTTGATAGATTAAAGATTGTGCAACCTCTGTCCAAACCCATCCACCGTGCCATGCTCCATGAACTAAAACAAAATGGGGTTTATTATTTTTCATATCACTCTCTTTAAATTAATGAATAAAATGATAATATATATATCATTATAATAAAGTATATTGATCAACTAATTTTGTCTCGAGCTAATTTAAGAATTATCATGAAAACAATTAACATCGCTATCTTTGGAAGCTCAGGAGCAATTGGAAAGGCTTTATGTCTTGAGTATTCAAAATATGAAAACGTAAATAAAATTTTTGCTTTTTCAAGAACTGGTGAGAGCTTAAATAACAATTTGGTTACATCAAGAAAAGTTGACTATGCAAACGAAGAAAGTTTGAAAATTGAAGCACAATCTCTTGACTGTAAATTAGATGTTATTTTGATAACAGTTGGTGCTCTAGACAATCCAGAGAAATCAATAAAAGACTTTTCTGCAAATAAATTCATAGATATGTTTAATGTTAATACAATACCGACTGCTTTAATTGCTAAATACTTTTTGCCTTTACTTCATCGAGACAGAGTAACTAAATTTGCTTCTTTATCTGCTAGAGTAGGAAGTATTGAAGACAACCAACTAGGTGGTTGGTACTCTTATCGTGCATCTAAGTCAGCTTTAAATATGATTTTAAAAGGGCTTTCAATTGAACAAAAAAGATTGAACCCTGAAAGTATAATTTTTGGGTTACATCCTGGAACAGTAGATTCTAAGTTATCACAACCATTTCAGAAAAAGAATAAAGAATATTTTACACCTGAATTTTCTGCCCAAAAGTTAAGGGAGGTAATTGAAAGTAAATCTATAAATGACAACGGCAAAATATTTGCTTGGGATAATAAAGTAATTCCATACTAAGTGTTAGGCTTATATTCCGGTATATTGTAATTAGTAAGATGTTTCTGCCAAAACTCATCTGTGAAACTTTTACCTAACCTCATAAAAATATAAACTATACATAATGTCAAAGCTGCTCTTAAAAAGAGCGTTACAATTATGTTAGAACCTATTAGAGACACAACTGCCGTGTCTTCAATTATACTGTGAAGCATCCCTATTAAAATTATGATACCAAACACATCCTTGTAATGTAATTTTCCAGTTTTAACTTCCTTAATTAAAAGCCCTGCTCCAAAGCCAATTCCTAAAGTGACACCAACAACGGCAATCGTAGAAGCTTTTTCTCCAACACCAAGAAAATTCAAGAAAGGCTTTAAGGCTTTTTCTATTAATTTTTCAACACCTATGTATTTTAAAAAATCTAAAATTATTACTAATGCCACAATTATAATAAATATCATAGCCAGTCCCTTTAACTGAGACATAACCCAACTTAAAATATCTGGCGCACTTTCTAAGCTTGGTAATAAAATTGTAGCTGGGTAGTTCATATATCCAGTAACCTGGAAAAACAAATTTAGAAGGTAGCATGACAAAATACCAAGACCTAGCCTAACAAATATCATTGCACGAGCTCTCACTCCTGCTTTTCGACAGATAATAACTTCTATAGGTAAAGAATGAGTAAATAATATTAATAGCCCTAACACGCTTGCCTGTGCAGCTGTAAAAGTCTCATCAATTGGAAGCCCTGAAAAAATTATTAAACCTGCATAAGGACTTGTAAGCATTGATGTAGTAAATACTAAAGAAATAGCCTCAGGTAATCCTAATAAAAGCATTAAAGGGGCACAAAATGTATTTAAAACCTGAACAAAACCTATTTCCTCTAATATCTTGATAACTATGAGAGTTGGTACCATCACTTTAAAAAGTTCTAGTGTTATTTCATAAGATGATATGGATAGTTCTTTAATTTTATTCATAAATCATTCTCTAAAAAAGTTAACTATATTGAAATTTATCTTTTTGAAAATAAATCTTCCACATTATAAACGTAACTATAAGTAGATTTGTAAAATTCCAAAATATTCCATTCACAAATGCTAATTTATATGATTGGGTTAAGTCAAATATTTCACCTGACATCCAGCCACCTAGACCCATACCAACAATTGTAGCCATAATCACTAAACCAACTCTTTCTCCAACTTCTTCAATAGGCAAATATTTTCTTATTATCATTGCATATGCCGGGACAATCCCTCCTTGAGAAAGTCCAAACATTAATGAAACTATATAAAGTGATAATTGACTGTCAAAGGGTAAGAAAAATACCAATGAAAGCATTTGTAAAAAAGACCCTATAAACAAAGTATAAACTGGGCCAATTTTATCAGATAAATATCCAAATCCAATTCTGCTTATCATTCCTGAAAAGAGCATTACAGACAACACTTGAGCACCTATTCCTAATCCAAAACCTCTTTCAACGCATAAGGCTACGATATGTACTTGGGGCATTGCCATTGCTAAGCAACACCCAATACCTGCTAAAATTAATAAAATTTGTAATGTGCTTGGTGATAAATTATTTAGAGAAGTGTTTTTGGTAGCTATATCATTACCAGATATATTGTTTGCAATGTTGTTTTTTAAGAAATAAGCAATGGGAAACATAATGGTTGCACAAATGATTGCTATAATAAAATAAACGTCTTTCCAGTTATTTAATTCTAGAAAAGAACTTATGAGAAGTGGCCAAAAGGCTCCCGCCACGTAATTTGCACTAGCTATAATTGCTACTGCTAAGCCTCTTCTTTTTTCAAAGAAATTACCAATATCAGCCATTGCAGGCCCAAAAAAAGTAGCTGCAGCAGTTCCCATAAAAATTTGTAAAATTAATAAATGCCAGAATTCAGTTGAAATTATCGCTGCTAAATATGAAGAAACAAGTATAATTGTTGCAAAAATAATTGGTATTTTTAAACCAAATCTATCAATAACTTTTCCAATTAAAAAATTACCAAGCCCAAAACCCACCATAGTAGTCGCATATAGTAGACTTGCTTTACCCCTGTCTATATTAAACTCTGTTTCAATAGCAGGCATAACAACAACAACTGACCACATACCAACAGTACCTACTACTCCTATTGTAAACAGAAGTATTAACCTTAACCATGACTTCAAACTGTCTTGTTCAATTGAAGTTATTGTATGTCTATCTTTTATAGAATCAACCATCAGTTACTTTCAGAAAATTTATTATATAATACCCTTATCTTTAAGGTTTATAATTTCACTTTTAGAAAGACCAATTTTTTCTGACAGTATTTCATCTGTATGTTCTCCTAGTAAAGGAGGTGCCATCCTGTAGGTTGGAGGTGTCTGTTCCATTTTAATTGGATTTGCTATTAATTTTAAAGGAGCCTTACCTGTTTTTTTATGATCCATTTGCACAACCATTTCTCTTGCTTTAACGTGAGGGTCAGAGAAAACTTCGCTTAATGTATTGATTGGGCCGCAACCTATTTTTTGCTTTTCTAATTCTGTTAACCACCATTCAGATTTATGTTTTTTAGTAATCTCGTTTAAAGTATTTGTAACAAATTCTCTATTTGAAACTCTATCTGCGTTAGTTTTAAACCTTGCATCTCCTAGTAACTTTTCTTCACCAGCCAACTTACAAAACCTTTCAAAAGTAGGATCGTTACCTATCGATAAGACTATATAACCATCTGAAGTTGGCATTACTTGGTAAGGGACAATGTTGGGATGTTGATTGCCTAGTCTGTCAGGATTTTTATCAGTAGAAAGATAATTCATCCCCTGGTTTGCTAACCACGCAACATGAGTATCCAGCATTCCAATATCAATGAATTGTCCTTGACCTGTTTGAATTTGATGCCTCACTGCAGCTAATATTCCTACAGATGCAAACATTCCGGCCATTAAGTCACCAATTGGAACTCCTACTTTCATAGGTTCACCATCTGGATCTCCGGTAAGTGACATAACGCCGCCCATAGCTTGAATTAAACCGTCATACCCAGGTCTAGACGCATATGGTCCGGTTTGACCAAAGCCAGTGATTGAGCAATAAATTAATCTTGGAAAATCCTTTTTTAAGTCTTTGTAACCAAGACCATATTTTTCTAAAGTACCTGTTTTAAAATTTTCAACTAAGATATCACAATCTAATAACAATTTTTTTACTAGGTCTTGCCCTTCTTTTTCACTTAGATTTATTGTAATAGATTTTTTATTTCTGTTTGCCCCACAATAATAAGCACTTAAGTCAGTATCTTCACCATTATCATTTTTTACAAACGGTGGAGCAAATCCACGAGTATCGTCTCCTCCTCCAGGCCTTTCAACTTTAATTATATCAGCGCCCAGATCACCAAGCATTTGTGTACAATACGGACCTGCCAATACCCTAGTCAAATCTAAAACCTTTATACCTTCAAGTGAATTATTCATAATTTAATCTCTTACAGTTTATAAAATTTTATGTTGCATTGTTTTTATAAAATTTTAGATTTACTAAAATTCATTTAACTTTATTGTATATTCTTAACATCTTAAATAAAAATTACCAATAAACTTATCCTAGAGAATTAAATGACAAAATTAGATATTAACAAGCCAAAATTTGGTGAATTAACAAAAATAGCATCAGATTTATATTGGGCACATTTTGAACTACCTTTTCGTTTGAATCACGTAAATTTATTTCTAATGGATACACCTGAGGGTATTTTAATCCTTGATGCAGGATTGAAATCTGAACACTCTGAGGAACATTGGGAGGCTTTACTTAATGGCCCACTAAAATCAAAAAAATTTGCAGGCATTGTAATAACTCATTACCACCCTGATCATATTGGGATGGCTGGATGGTTACAAAAAAAGCTTAACATAAAATGTTACACAACGGAAAAAGAGCTTTTTACGGCTAAAACATTTAGATCAATGCCAGATGATGAATATGCTAAAATATTTAGAAATGTTTTTGTTCGCGCAGGTATGAGTGAAGAAGATATTATTGCCAAAGGTCCTGCTACAAGGTTATATAAAAATAGAGTTTATGAACTTCCAGAATTCGAAATTATCAAAGCTGGTCATGAATTTAATTCAAATGACGGAAAATGGATTGTCAGAACCGACTCTGGTCATTCACCCGAACATATTTCTTTATTAGATAAAGAAAGAAAATTGTATCTTTCTGGAGATTTTTTATTACCAAGAATATCTCCTAACATTTCGGATAACTTTTTTGACCCATTAGATGATAGATTAGGTGAATATCTTAAATATTTAAATGAAATACAAGAAATTGGATCTGAAACCAGAGTTTTCCCATGTCATGACTGGCCATTTGACGAAGGTGCACAAAGAGCCAAAGATTTAATAAAGCATCATAATCATAGATTAAGTCTAATAATTGAAGCTTTAAACAAGAAAAGTATTACTATCATGGATTCCATAAGTATTATTTTTGATAGAAAAATTGGTGATGAACAAATGCACTTTGCCATTGGAGAGGCTCGAGCACACCTCATACACCTTGATGTAACTGGCCAAGCCAAGAGCGAAATGGATGAACGTGGAACTGTTCATTACATGAAAAATTAAAACTTAGATTCACTATTTTTTTTACTAGTAATCAAGACCAAATTAATCATTTAACGATTAATTT
>ENA-OWPI01000406-OWPI01000406.1-marine-metagenome-genome-assembly--contig:-NODE-406-length-60379-cov-6.969387_pt1 | contig 60379 bp, 72 predicted proteins | sample MGYA00238138_ERZ651775 | MGnify/ENA primary metagenome ERZ651775 (study PRJEB26906, sample SAMN06265043) | marine metagenome | isolation source: Helgoland LTER site | place: Germany:Helgoland, sampling...
AAACCCTACAAACGATTGCAATGAAAGTCAAGAGTCAATAGATAAAAAAATCTTAAATGAATTTAAAAAATATGAAAAAGGATTTGATGGAAAGAGTAAACCAGTGTATTGGAATCATTGTGGTGAAAAAACTACATTAAAAAAAATACATGATGATGCAAATACTGGAGACAACTCTATTGCCATTATTGCAGTAACTCGTGAACAATACAACATAGAAAATTTTTCAAATTATAGGAAATATATCAAAAATACTTTGAATGAAAATACGTTTTACTATGGATTGTGGCCTGACAAGGACAAGAACAAAGTAGAATACGACATATCGTATGTAATACAGAATAATTGGGAGAATATTCAGAAACATCTGAATTTACATGACCGTATGAATGAAGGAGTGGCACAAAAAATGGCATTAATTATTGACAAGGATGGAAAATGGGAGATACAAAACAATGAAAACCACAATCTTAAATCAAATTAGTTCGTAAATCTATTATTGAAAAATACAACAATAGCTCACGACTGTGAGATGTTGGAGTATTGGACTGAGAAGACATTTCCCGATGGGAGCACTTGAATAATTATTGTTATTGCCTTAAATATCAAAATCATAAATCATATTCTATGGGTTTAAAAAATCTCAATTTAAAAGAAGAATATCGTTCTGATGAGGATGATATTGTAGCAGAATTTTTTTTCCCTTGTTTGAGTAATTGTATCGAATATGATAGATGTGTAAATTATCTATCAATTCAGGCATTAGCAACAATTGCAATGGCATTTGATAATTTTAGTTCAGGTAAATCAAAACTAAGAATGATCACAGGTCATAGATACAAAACAGAAGATCTCAACATGTTTGCAAAATTATTTTCTGAAAAATTTACAAAATCATTTGAAGGTAAATTTATCAAAAATAGCAAAATTCAGAAATTACAAAACATAGTAAATAACGGGCAAATTGAATTAAAAATTGCCATTCCAAATTCAGAACGTATTGCTGATGCATTTTCTGAGAGAATTGGAATCTTCATAGATGATGAAGACGAACAAGTGGCTTTTACAGGAACATCAAAAGAATCATTTTCAACACAAACAAGAGATTTTGAATCTGTAGATGTTTTTACTTCATGGAATGACAAATCAAGAGTGGAAAGAAAAAGAAAAGATTTTGAAAATTTGTGGCAAAATAAAACCAAATATGTAGAAGTATGTGATTTTACGTATGCTGAACAAAACAATCTTTTAAAATATTCAACAAAGTGGGTTACAGAAATTTAAAATTCAAAAGTATCTTCTAACCTTGCCTTATTTTCTAAAAAATTCATTTTATTAATTTTGTAATAAATTACTTCACCACGTCTTTCAATAACTGCAATAATTGGTTCCTTCCCCATCTGAGTAATTTCAACAATATTATTTTGTAGTGTACCAATTTTTTCTTGTTGTCCTTCATTAAAACCAAAAATTAGAAATTTGGCGCCTTTTTCACCAAAATGACCTCTTTCATAAACCCTAAAGTCAGAACCAAACCCAAATCCATCTTTTACAATATACCCCCTAGTTTTCAAATCACGAAATATCAAAAATTTGGTAAGGATTTCAGAATTTGTTTTTTGACAAATACTCATAAAAGTATCAAAATCAATTTGTTTTTGTTTTTTCTTAAGAAATAATTTATGAGTATATAGAAGATACAGAGTCTCAAACGATTTAAGAAACAATTTACCATTCTCAATTTCACCAAATCCTTTTTGTTCAAGATCATGGATCATTTTTTTATTAGAAATACAAACTTGATCTAAAATTAGATCACCATTGACTTCAGGAGTTTCATCCATAATGATGAGAAAAATGGGAGATTTCCATATAAGCATTGGAAATATGACCAAATAGTTGCTAACCGTTAAAATATGGGCATTTTGAGTTGAGATTATCATGCATGGTGCAAATTATAGAGATGGAACAGGACAAGTATTCACAAGAAAAGAATACATCAAAGGTAAACCACAAATTAAAATCGCAAAATTTCAAGGAGGTAAAAGGGGTACTTACGAATATTGTGTTCAATTATTAATGAACGAACGACTTCAAATTAGACATATGGCAATTGAATCAACTAGATTAGCAGCAAATAAAACATTAGAAAAAACAACTGGTGAATCAGGCTATTATTCAAGACTTAGAATTTATCCACATAATCTCTTAAGAGAAAATAAACAAATTGCAACTGCAGGAGCAGATAGGGTCTCAGAAGGAATGAGAAGATCATGGGGTAAAGCAACAAGTTTAGGTGCAAGAGTAAGACAAGGACAATGCATAATGGAATTATACGTTAATGGTGAAACATACCTAACTGCTGCAAAGAAAGCACTTCACGGAGCATGTGTCAAATTACCAGGAACTCCAACAATCAAAGTGATTGAATGGAATAAAGCATCACCATAGACTTTCTAAATCAGGTTTCTTATTTTCAATAAATTTTAAAAAATCTTCAAATTCTTGCTTTGTAGGATCACGTTTGAGAATTCTTTTAGTTTGGTAGAAAAAAGTATTGTACAATCTCCCCACTACAATTCCCAGCGCAAACGATTTGGAATCATCAATTGTAGAAAGTAGTTTAATCAATTCCTTAATGTCATCTTTATTGGAAATGCTGTCTTGAATTTTTTGTTCAATTTTCTTTAAAAGAATTTCATCCATAGACTACCATCGCAATGAAAGCTTAAAAACGCTTAAATCTGCAAATTCAACCCTTTGAATTGTTGCAGTTATAGTACAGTCTGGTTAGTACTCGTGCTTGCCAAGTACGTGACCCGGGTTCAAATCCCGGTAACTGCACCATCTATTGATTTTTAGGAATTAATGCATTTTTTATGATTTCAAGTGCATCATGAGCCTTTTCAGGTCTAGGTAATTGAATTGCAATGACATTATCTTGACCGTATCTTGATTCAGGTGAATTAAGTACAAGCATGGATGTATTTGCTAAAACTTCAAAAAAGCTCAAATCAGTTTTTCCGTTAACAAGAAACTTTTCTGAGATATTACCTACTGAAAAAGTCAAAACAATTTCTACAAATACATTTCCCAATCCATCTTGTAAAATATTTAGATCAGTGTTAACAGAAAAAGGTTGACCCTCAATTTTTGCACGAATTAGACCATATTTGTCTTCGTCAATTACAATACACGGAGTTTCTTTTCCCTCAAAATTAAAAGTAGTAATACCATCATGAACTCTATCTAACATTTTTTGTAATTCTTCAGACATCCTCTTTTTCCTCTAATGCAGGTACAATTTTGTCACTAGCTTTCATCAAGAATGGGGAAATAAATGCCGTAATAATTGAAATAATACCAACTAGTGGGAACAAGAAAGCACTTACTGCACCAATATCAACTCCAACTTTAACAATTACAATTGAGAATTCACCACGAGGAGCTGCCAATGTGAATGCAGAGCGAAGTGCCTTTCCACGTTTTTGTCTGAAGATAAAATTACCCAACATGTTACCACCAAATTTCATACCAGTGGCAACTGCAATCAAAGCAATAGCAATGAAAATATAATTTTCAAGTTGAGAAACATCCATCAAAGCACCCACCGAAATGAAAAATATTGCCACAAACATGTCCTTAATTGGACTAGAAAGCAATTTTGCAACTTCGGCAGATTTTGACTCTGCAACTAATACACCAGCTAAAAAGGCACCAATTGCAACAGATAATCCCACAATATTTGCCAATAAGGCATAACCAAAGCACACTCCAAGAACACTTAGAAGTAGAATTTCACGATTTTCTGCAGCTGCAACTCTATCAATTAATCCAGGGACTATTCGAGTTCCAATTGTAAAGGTTCCAACAATAAGACCAATTGCAACTAATACAACCACTACAATGGATTCTACAGATACGGTTCCAACTAAAGCAACAGATTGCAATGTAGAAATCAAAATTACAGCAATAACGTCTTCAACAATCAAAATACCTAAAACAAGTATAGAAGATTCTTGTTTGATTTTTCCCATTTCTTCTAAAAGTTTAACAATAATTGCAGTACTGGAAATAGATAAAGCTGCAGAAATAAACAATGCATCCATAAATTCTAAACCTAATGCAGTTGAAGCATAAAATAAAACGCCCAATGTAGAAAATAATCCTAGTGTACCTACACCAACAGATACTTTTCCAATAGATTTGATCTTTGCATATGGAAATTCAATTCCAATAACAAATAATAATAAAATTACACCAATTTCTGAAAATAAATGCAACGCAGAAATATCAGATAAAATCCCAACACCATCTAACATTTCAGAAGGGGAGTTATTTTCAGGTAATATCCAAGTCCAAAGAGGAGACAATGGGCCAATAAGCATTCCTGCAAAAAGATATCCAATGATCAAAGGTTGTCTAATTTTAAAAAATGCAAGTGTAACAATAGACCCAATAATCATGATAAAAGCTAAATCAGTTACAAAACTAGTATGAGGAAGTTCGGGAGTTACTTGTTCAATCAAAGTGTTAACGGTACTGTTCAAAGAATTTTGAATCGTGGAAGAATCAATTTGCAATGAAAGATTTTGCATATCAACAGTTGAAAAATTTCATTAAAAAGTGATTACGTGGTTAAAAAAAATAGAAAAAAATTGTGAAAAATGATTATCAAAAAGTTATCAATTTGAAACTTCTTTATGCCTATAGATCCTAGACTAATTGCAGAGTGATGAGTAGGTCAGCTGATTCAAATGAAGAGATATGACCTGGGGTAACTGACTGCATTTATGGTTACATTGAGATAACCTAATTATTAATAGTACGGTACCGTACAGTACTATATGATACAATGCGAATACTGTCCAAGAGGATTCATTGAAACAACAAATGGTCTTGCTGAGAAGACATTTCATGAACTACTTCATGAACCAGAAGTTGTAAACAAGTGACTCTTTACATTTTTTATTTTACACCTAACTTTTTTTATTATTAGTTTCTTAATTCAAGTAACATGGTATCTAAAACGACTAAGAAAAAAGTAGTCAAGACAGTTAAAAGACAACCAAATCCAGCTGCAGTATTAAAGAAAGTAGCATCAGTTTCAGATTCCAATAAAGCATTACAAAAGGAGATCAAAGTAATGTCAAAGATTTTTGGTGAAAATCAGAAAGTCCTAGTATCAATGAAAGGTATGATTGATACATTAACATCAACATTAGAACACATTCAAAAACAATCAAAACAAATCAACATAATAGAAGATGATACACAAAAATTATACGCAGGATTAAATCAAGTCAGAACACAATCCAATTTAATTAATAAAATTAATAATCAAACAGATAAACTTGAAAATGAATTAAGTAAAATTTCAGAAGTACAAAAGAAATCAAAAACTCAAGAAATATCTCAAAAAGTTGAAGACAGTATGAATTCAATTACAAATAATTCTCAAATGATCATAAAAATTGCTCAAAGAATTGACGAAGTAAGAGATGAGTTAAGAGAAGTTTCAGGAAAGACGACTTCATTTTTAGAAATTAGTTCAGAGATGAATAAATTAAAAGAAAATATTGAAGAAATTTCTGGGAAAACAGAAAATCTCAGTACAGGAACTCAAGTAGTTCAAAGTCTCAAACAAGAATTTGAAAAAATAATTGAAGGAGTAGCTGATGCATCAAATGTAAATGCAGAGTTGGAAGCAATCAAAATTTCAATTGACACTATATCCTCAAAAGCCTCAAAAATTGACTCATTAGGAGGTGTAATTGATGGACTAAAACAACAATTTGAAACAGTATCATCAACTGTAAACTCTAGTGATGCAATAAGCTTAGAATCAATTAAAGAATTAGGAGGTAAAATTGATAAAATTGAGACAGAAATTGGCTCTTTAGCACATAGAGCAGACTCTACAGCATTTGTAGGAGAAAATCTCAAATTGGTTCAAGAAGATTTCTCAAATTTCAAATCCAACGTGTTTGATAAAACAAACAATATTGAGCAAAAAATTGTTTCAGTATCAGATACGCTAAAAAGACAAGAAGCATCAACTACAGAATTTCATAAAAAATCTGAAAAATTATTTCAAGAAATACAATCAGTCAAAAATGTTACAAACAAAGTTTCTAGTGATTCATCAAAGGAAATGATGGCGTTATTGAAACTCTCAGAATATCAATCAAACATCAGAATGAATACAGAATCAAAATATGGAGAATCAAAGGATCTTGAAAAAATGGCTAATCTGACATCAGAAATTGTAAATTTGTTTGATAGAATTTCAATTGAATCAGGTGAAAAAATACCATTACCTCACGAAGTAAGGCAATGGGCAGTAAGCAAAATTTTAGACTGTGCAGATAAATGGGAAATTAGATTCAGTGATGTTTATTCAATTTTAACAAACGCTATCGGAAGAGATATGTTAAAAGAATCTATCAGAATTCAACAAGTAAGAGACATTTATGGAATTAGAGCAGTAGATGAAATCAGAAAAGATCTAAATATTTCTTAGACACCGATTGTATCAGATTCTTTGAGTTGTGTTCGCTTTCGTTTTAATGCAGTAAAGATTCCAATAATTACAGCAATCCAAATAATACTAGAAAATACATTTGCAATACTGACATACATGTATGGTGTTGCATCCATAATATTTTGTCGTAAAAGATCTGCCCTATTGTTAATATCCATCATGCCGGTGTGATATGCAGAATTATTTGGAGGAATTGTAGAAATTTCATTAACACTTACAATCATAGCGTCCACATTATTTTGAATTCTAAGGAAGTTTGTTGATTCAGTAGCAAAAATCCAAACAGGATTTTTAGAAATTATTTCACTATGAGTATCAGTAGTTTCAGGTAATTTCTCTAACAAAGGCTCCATATCTAATTGAATAGCAACTAAATGCGCACGAATGGTTTCTGGATCAGATGAACCAATTATTCCATCAAAATGACCCCTAATCCTATCAAGAGGGTAAATATCAGAATTATATCCATTAATTGCCATAAATCCTCCAAAAATAATTAATCCCAAAATTCCAACCATTGATAATTTGTAAACAGTATTTGCCATTTTCTCTTTCTTCGTCATTTCACGTGGTTCACTTGATTTATTTCTTTTAAATTTAGTATGTGATAGGCTCATGTATGCAATAAAGAAAAAGCCAATAGTTTGAATTGCAATAATTGGTACAAATACAGGATTATTTGAAAAAATTGAAATAAAAATTGCAAGTATACCATAAACACCAAAAAATATTTCCAAAAGAGTTGTTTGTGTAAAAGGTAAATTGTATGCCTTACCTTTCCAGTCATCTTCTTTTTTGATTATACCATATTTTGGAGTTCTAAGAAATTCATTTTTCCTACCAAATACAGCATCAAATACTGCAACTGTATTATTTACAGACATTCCAGCATTGTAAACTAACAATGCAGGCAATAGTTTAGCTTTAGACTTCCATGATTTACCATACATATTTTGTATAATCAGAATGTATGCACCAGGCCCCATTGCAAGATATGTAGCAAATGTAATGATAGGTAGAAAACTAACAACATAGAGATTAACTTGTCCAGCCAAAAGAATCGGTAATGCTAAAAATTGTATTAGCATTAATGGATAAACAATATGACGGGTTAATTGAACAAATGCCTGAATTTTTGCCTCAATTGAGATTTTACGTTTTACAGTAATATCAAAAAGTAATTTTGTTGCACATTGAATAGAACCTTTTGCCCAACGGAATTGCTGTCTTTTTGCAGCATTCATTTGTGCAGGAAGTTCAGCATCAACTACAATGTCAGGCAAGAATACACATTTCCATCCTTTCATTTGTGCCCTGTAACTGAGATCGAGATCTTCAACTAAAGTTGCAGTATGCCATCCACCAGCATCTTCAATGCAATCACGTTTCCAGATTCCTGCAGTGCCATTAAAATTCATAAATAAATGAGAGTCACTTTTTGCTTTTTGTTCTATTAGAAAATGAAAATCAAGACTTAGTGCTTGTACTTGAGTAATAGTAGAATAATCTTCATTTACATGACCCCAACGACATTGGATTAACCCAATATTTGGTTTGGAAAAATGAGGTATAGCTTTTTTGAGAAACCATGTGGGAGGAATAAAATCTGCATCAAATATTGCAACAAGTTCACTATCAGTAATTTGCATAGCATATTTGAGAGCACCTGCTTTGTACCCCTTTCTTGTTCCTCTTCGTATATGTTCAATATCAAATCCTTGAGTCTTGTAATAGTTTACAGTTTTTTCTAGTAAATCAACAGTATCATCATCAGAATCATCTAAAACCATTATGTTCATTTGATTTTTAGGATAGTCCATAGCACATACTGCATCTACAAGTCTTTTAGCAACATACTTTTCATTATAAATTGGAAGTTGAATTGTGACAGAAGGCGTTCCTAAATCAATAGTTTTAGCAACTTTATTTCTTTTATTTGCAAGAAAAACTAGATAATAAAAATTACAAGTGTATGCAGTAATCAAAATTGCGGAAATAATAAACAAATCAAATACTAATGCAGTGAAAGGATTTCCAGCCATCTTTAGCTGCTCAAAAGTAGTAGTCGATATTTATAGTTGCAATAAATGCAATTATTTTTGTTCATAAATTTTGATTGCTTGTGGAGGACAAACTCCTTCACATGCAAGACAGAAAATACAATCAGGTTCTTTTGACATTAATGGTTTTTGTTCTGAACCAGGATTTCCAGGAGAATCAAACCACTCATAGACACCTACAGGACAAGCCTCAAGACATCCACCATCAGCTATACAAATATCATAATCTACTGAAACAAATTCTCCCCAGATACCCATGATTCCATTACTGGTACCTTTACGACCCCAAGTTTTGATAGTATGTTCTGCAGCTTCATATACAGCAGAAGGTTTTGTTTTTGATTTAAATTCAATATCAATTGGTCCAGGTTTTGCACCATCTGGAATTTCAATAGAAGCATCATCTTCCTCTTCTTCGTCATCTGTAGCTTCAATTGGTTTTGGTTTTGCACCAAGAACAATTTTAGCAAGTGGTGTTAATTCTTCTAATCTCTGAATAGCAGCAAGTTCAGGAATTTTTTCAGATTTTGCAAGATGTGAAATCATCTTATCAGCCAAAATTGTATTACGTAAAATAGTATCAATAACCATTTTTGCAAAATGGTCTGCTTTCTTTCTATAATCTTTAACCCAATTAGGATCTCCAAATTTTTCAATTGGAAATACTTGATAAATAATATCAACAACTTCACCAGTTACAATTTCTACAGTTACTGACAAATCAACTTCTTCGTATCCTTTTTCATCAGGATCATCCATGTTTTGTTCTTTCCAACGATAGGTAGCGTAAATTCTATCAGCATACATATCCATTTCAAATGCTTTTTTCAAACCATCATGAACTGATTTTAATTCTACAGGATCTTCAAGTTTAATTGGTAATCTATACAAACCAAGTTTAAATCCGTGTAACGGGTAAACACCACGTTTTGCAGTTGGGGCCTCCATGGACCAAACCCGATCTTTTAAAAGTAATGACATCTGTTTTTTATGAGTAGAATTTAGTTAAAAACGTTATCAGTCATCATCTTGAGGACAAGTAAGTTCTCGAAGATCAGTGTATTTTTTTTCCATTGCGTTTGCATGCATTAAAACTGCAGACAAATCATAGGAATCTTTAGAAAAATACCATCGAATTGGAACCCAATGCCCAATACCATCCATATCATGAATCATGCCTTTATCAGCCTTAACTTTTAGACTTTCATCAACAGATGTTTCTTTAATTTCTAGTCCACGCTTAGTTTTATCTTCTAAAATTAAAGCAGTATTACCATCTTTAATAAAATAGAAAGAACCTTTCTCAATAACGGGAAGATCTAAAAGCAATTTATTTTTCCACAGGGTTACCTATCATGTTACCCCATTCAGTCCAGGAGCCATCATAATTCCTCACCTTTGGGTATCCAAGAAGATATTTCAAAACAAACCAGCTATGGGATGAACGTTCACCGATTCGGCAATAACAAATTACATCTTTATCAGGAGTAACACCCTTTAATTCATAATTTTGTTTTAATTCTTCAACTCCTTTGAATGTACCATCAGCATCATTAACTGCAGTTGCCCATGGAATATTATTTGCATCAGGAATATGTCCACCTCTTTGTGCATGTTCCATTGGATATTCTGGAGGAGCTGTAATTTGACCAGAAAATTCTGCAGGAGATCTTACATCAACCATCACAGTATCTTCTTTTCCAATTCCTCTACTTACATCAAATAGATATGCACGCAATCCTTCATCTGGAGGTTGTCCAACATATTGTGATGGTGAAATTTCTGGTTCATCAGTTGTATAATTACGATTTTCTAATTCCCATTTTTTTCTTCCACCATTCATAATCTTTAGATTTTCATGTCCATATATTTTGAAAACCCAAAAAACAAATGCTGCAAACCAGTTATTGAAATCACCGTAAAGAATTACTTCAGTATCAGCAGTAATCCCATTTTTAGACATTAATGCCTCAAATTCTTTTTTACTAATTATATCTCGAGTTACAGGATCATTGATATCACGTTTCCACCAAATTAGACTAGCACCATTAATGTGACCTTTTTGATATCCATTTACAGGATCATAATCAACTTCAACTAATTTTCTATTTTCATTTGGAGGATTTTGTGACAACCATTCAGTATCAACTAAAACTTCAGGATGTGCGTAACTCATGATCTCATATGTTCACATTCATACTTATTTGTTTTTACAAATGGGCGTAAAAATATCATTTTTATGTAAATCAATTCAAAACAACTTACTTGAAACTAGAAAATGTAGCCGTTGTAAGTAAAGTTGGGAATAAGGATTCAGAAAAAGCTGCAAATGATGTTGCAAAAAAATTACTAGCAAAAAAAGCAACAGTATACACAATTTCACCAGTTAGCGTAGAAGGTGCAAAGCAAATAGAAACACTTGAAGAGATTCAAAAAGTGAAATTAGATCTAGTGATCACATTAGGAGGAGATGGGACAACACTTCGAGTTTTTCGAAATTTAGAAAACGAAACACCAATTTTGACAATTAATGTTGGAGGTAATAGAGGAATTTTAGCAGAAATCACAATAGAGGAAATCGATGAAGCAATAAATGATATTTTAGAAGATAAATTTTTCCTAGATAAAAGAACTAGAGTAACTGCATCATGTGGAGGAAAAGAATTCCCACCAGCATTAAATGAAATTTACATCAGTAGAGCAAACTTAACTAAAACTGCAGAAATTGAAATTAAATTTCAAAATGATACAGTAAAACAAAAAATGGATGGAGTAATCATAGCAACACCAAGTGGTTCAACAGGTCATTCATTTTCATTAGGTGGTCCAATATTACACGAAAGTTTAGATGTGTTAATCATCACACCAGTTGCACCAGTATACAGATTAGCATCATTAGTTGTTCCAGATGAAAAAATTGAAATTATTTGTTCTCAAGATTGCAACATAGCAATAGATGCACAAGTTGTAAAATCTGCAGGATATGAAGAACCAATAATTATTAAGAAATACAAAAGCCCAGCAGTTTTCATTAGATTGAAAAAAAGAGGTTTAAGACAAATGAGTAAACTTGGATTTTAGAATTTTAGATGCAAGTGCATTTTATGCAGGAGTTCCATTTAGATCATCTGAAGATTGTTACACAACATCTCTAGTTTATGATGAAATACAACATATTAAGAAAAATCATGATGCACTTGGAACATTACTTGAAACAAACAGGCTGAAAATTAGAGAACCAGACATGCAATCAACTCAGGCGGCAATTAAAGCGGCAAAAGAGACAGGAGATTTTCCACAATTATCAAAACAAGATATTTCAATTATTGCATTAGGAATGGAAACAAAAGGTCAAATTATTACAGATGATTTTGCAATTTCTAATGTTGCAAAAAACATAGGATTAGTTATTTCACCCATCATGACAAAAGGAATCAAAGATGTTGGAAAATGGATTCATTATTGTCCAGGATGTAAAGCAAGTTATCAAGGTGGAAAAGAATGTTCTATTTGTGGAACTCCATTAAAACGAAAACTACTCAAATAGTTGTAAAAATTATTGTTGTGAGATATAAAATACAACACTAACATTTGTTGTAATCTCTTCATCACCAGACATTATTGGAGAAGATTTCATGGATGATTCTGCAAATCCATCAAAGGATGCTCGCATTGGACTATCATAGTAAGGAACTACATTATCATGAATTACTACAGATTTTACTCCAACAATTTTTTGTTTTAATGGAACAAGTGCTTTTTCTGCTTTTTGAGTTGCATCATTTATTGCATCAGCAATCAAGTCATCACTAATTTTTTCTAATTTATTATCAGATAATTGAAAAGAAATATCATTAACGCGATTAGCTCCAGAAGAAACAGCTACATCAATAATATCACCAGCAGAATCAATTTTTTCCGTTTGAATTGACAAAATATTTGAAACTCGATATCCATTTACAATTTGTTGCCAATTTCCATTGGAATCTTCTATGTTATCGTATAATGGATAAATCGAAAAATTTGATGTTTGTATATCGTCTTTAGAAATTCCAGAATCAGATAGGGAAGAGATTACAGAATTTAATGAATTGGAGTTTTCAGATAGGGATTCATTAGCAGTTTTGGCTACAGATTCAACTCCCAGTACAATAATCAAAGTATCAGGGCTTGATGAGGCTGTAGCAGTACCTGAAACAGAGATGGTTTGTTCAGAAGGATCATATTTTTTCAGCCATTCATAAATTAATTCTTCAGGAATATCATCTTCATTAATTTGAGATTCAACCTGATTATCACTTTGAGTTAAAGTTACAGCAAAAGCTAAAACAAAAATCACACCAATTACAACTGCAATATTTACTCGATTATCCATAAATTTTCTTAAAGCATATACTATAAAAATTCATGAAATAAAATGGCAGTAATAGTTATGTCAGTGTCTTTTGGTTACTTTCTTTTTGAAGTTTATTTTTAGTAGTCAACATATTTTTAATTTTTTTTGCACGAGCCTCACCTAACCCTTCAACTTTTGCCAATTCAGAAGTGGTTGCACTAAAAACTTTCAACGGAGTACCAAATTTTTCAAGCATTCTAACTGCAAATTTTTCACCAATTCCAGGTAAACTACAAAGTGTAGATAATTGCTGAGTTTCTAAATTAGATGATTTTTTTATTTTTTTCAGATAGGGTCCTGTAGGACCATCTTTTTTAGAACACATGGAAACCAATAATTTAGCAGTATGAGAGGCACTAGGAGTTGGGATTATTGGAATTTTAAATTCAAGTGTAACTCTAGATAAAGCACCATAGAAAACTAAAGGGTTATCAGTAATTTCTTCAATTTCGTCAACATTACCTTCAACTAATACAATAGGATGTTCAAAATGTTCTTTGAGTCTAGTACATTGATCATAAAGTCGTCCATCAAAAACAGAAGCCATCAAATCTTTGATACTTTTTCTTTCAACAATAGTTTCAGGTGCAACAATGTAGTCTCCAATAGGAAGTGTTTTCATTTCTACTCCCATCCCAACAGCTTTCAATAAATCAGGAATTCCACTTTTTCGTTCACGTTCATCTACAATTATTCGAAGATTTTCTAATTTCACTAATACTATTTGTAATGAATTGTTAATATCTTATCTGAAATAGGTCGTAAAGATTATTTTCTAGGATTATCTTCAGTTGCTGCTGGAGGTGGAGGTGTAGCACCACTTTTCATCATTTCAGTGATTTTTGCTTCTTGTTCTTTTAGACTTTCTTTTACACGAACTTCTTGTTTCTCAAGAACAGTTGATCTAGTTTTTGCCAATTCAATTTTTTCTTCTAATTCATCAACGAGTGTTTTTTTATTAGATTTAATCAAAACAGTTCCAGCTTGTTTGAATACAGAATCATCATCAGCGATTTTCTTTAATTCCTCAAGAGCTTTTTCAGTTTCTGCTTTTTCCATTTCAAGATGTTGTCTTTGAGTCATAATAGATTGTAAATTTTGTTGAGATTGTTGTAATTTTCCAATTTGTTCTTGAAGCCATGGTGGCATTTGTGGAGCTGACATGAATATTTACAAAATTAATCTGATTATATCTTTACCGATTCGATTGAATCGTAACTAGCTTGAATGAGTCGTAAAGTAGAATTAAGATTTGCTCTAAGATGTGCAATTTGATCAGTTTCTGCAGTAATTACCAATTTTTTATCTAATTTTATTTTAGTTTTAACAGGATTTTCAGGATAGAATTCATTATCAGTATTTACAGAATCATAAATTGCAGTAGTTTTATCTTTAGCATCTACAGTGATTTTTGCACTATAATTTAATGTCATATGCAGTACCAGCTACTTTATGGTTGCATTTTTTACAAGACCAAATTCCAACAGCATCTCTGCCAAATGTTTGTGAACCACATTCAGGACAATTTCTTTTTTGTTTTAATGTAAAGTGTACTTTTGTGTATTGTTTTCTTAGTTTAATTCCGTAACGAGCACCTAAACCTTTTAGGGATTTCTTTGCTTTAGCCATTTTACTGACTCTCCTCTTGTGCAGATTTTAATTGTTCTCTAATCTTTGCACCTACTTTAACAGATAATTCACCACATTGGTTAATTTCTTCTTGACTAAATCCATCACTTCCACCTTTTTGTAATGCAACAATATTTCCGTCAGAATCAGTAGTTATAGTAATTCTTGAATCCATACTAGCCCATTCATCGCCATTAGGATCAACAACAATATAATTTCCAATTTTTCCCATGGTTACAGATACAGGGATTGTGCTTACAGGTAACTGTTTGTCTCCACCTTCAACAACTGTAGGCTGGTCATCAACCATCTCCCATGTTGGAGTTTTTGATGTAAGTAAAGCAGCAGTTGCAGCATAAGAACATGCATCAAAGAGATTTCCATCATAATCAATTACCACAACATCTGCAAATACACCAACGACAGATTTGTCTTTTTCAATTACTAATTGAGAAACATCAACCATGTGACTTTCTCTAATTCCTCTATCAACAACTCTTGCCAATTCAATAACAGGAGCTTGTGGAGGTCCAGTTTCAACAGTAGGATGTGAAAGGGGCAATAGCTCAGCAGTGCACATAAACATACCTTTGTCACCCACATCTGGGAAAGGTCTATCTGGTTGGATTTTTACTCCACATAAAACTTCGGTATCACCAAGGTAAACTCTTGCAGAACCATTTGCTTTAGGAATTGCGTTAATTTCAATTGAGATTTTTCTTGGCTCATCTAGTGCTCTTCCGTCAACTCTTTTTCCTTGTTCTAATAATTCAAGAATTTGTGCTTTCTTTAATTCATCAATAACTGAAACACTTGTCATTTCTAATCTTTCCTATTCCCAAAATATTTGTCATGTAGTGCTTTCTTTTGAAGTTCGTAAACAATTTCACATCCTTTAACTCCAACATCTACACATTTTTTGTATTCTTCAGGAGTTAAAACACCATCTAATTGTAATAATGTAATTTTCTTAAGACTTGGCATATATCCAACTGGCATATCTGCTTGACCTGCTTGGTCTTCTTCATTGTTAACATCAAGGATAATGGTATCTGCAACTTTACCTGAAGCAATTGCTGCAACCATATCTCTCATTGGAATTCCAGCATCAGCTAATGCAACAGATGCTGCAGTAAGGGCAGCACATCTAGTTCCACCATCAGCTTGTAAAACTTCAATAAATACATCAACAGCAGTTCTTGGGAATTTCTCCAACATTACTGCAGGTTCTAATGCTTCTTTGATAACTTTGGAAATTTCAATTTCTCTTCTTGAAGGTGCTGGTCTTTTTCTTTCACCAACAGAAAATGGTTCCATGTGATACCTAACTCTTAAAATTCCAGTGTCAGTATTGGACATGTGTTTTGGATGAACATCTCTAGGTCCAAATACGCCAACTAAAATTTTGTTATCCCCAAATTCAATATAAGCAGAACCATCAGCGTTTTTTAATCCGCCAGCCTTAATCATAATTCTTCGTGGCTCGTCTATTTTACGTCCATCACAACGAATACCATTTTCGTCCAATAGAACCATAGTTGCATCTCGTCCACCCATTATGATTCATCCTTTCCATCTAACATGTCTTTAATTAAATCAGTTAAATTAGCAATATGTGCTTTTTCATTAACCATCTCAATGGCCTTTTTAGCTTTAGATAGCCCTTCAGCAGATTCACAAGATACCACAACCCATCCATTTTGACCAATGGTTACGGCTGCATTTGTACCATTTTCAATCATCTGAATCATGCTACCCTTCTTTCCAATTAATCTTGGAACTTTACTTGTTGAAATTTTTACTAATACGCCGTCATCAATTTTACCTAAGTCCCTATCAGAAATGGTTATGAGAGGATCTCTTGTTCTATCAAAATTAGCAATTCTAGCAGCTACAAGATCTCCTGTTTTGAGTTTACTTGAAAGTTCATCAGCATGAGTAGAAAAATCTCGTCCAAAGACATCCATTGCGGGTAAAAATCCAATATAACATGAATTGATATCTAATTCCCAAGACAATGAAGTATGAGAAACAACTTTACCAATAACAAGATCATCAATTTTTGGAAGATATTTTCCAGTTAAAGGAATGACTTTAACAGAATCATCGTAAATTTCAGAAATACCAACTGCTGTAGCAATTATGTTATTTCCTTCAAGTATGACATTTTGTTCAGGTCTAAAAGGTCCACTAGTAACTACATCACCAGGAATAACATATTTTCTCTTATCTGCCATTATTTCATTATCTCCACAGTTGCAGAACCCTTTGTAATAGAACCTAATCTGTCAATCACGTTTGGCCTTGCTGCTGCGGGTATTTCAAGTATTGCTTTTAGTGAACCATTATTTTGCCATTCTTCTTTTTTTAGAGAACCGACAGATTTCAAAACAGAATAAGATTGAGAAGCATATTGTGCAGGAATAGTAATTTCTAATTGAAGATTTTCAGATTTTAATGCAATTATTGAGCGTAATTTTTCAACAATATCTTTAACTTGTTCTTCAACATTTTTCTGGGGTTCAATTGAAACACGACCATCCTTCATGGCTTGTTCAATTCTCAATGGAGGATGAGGTAAGTGAGTTCTAGGATCAACATATGTTTTAGCGATATATTCAACGATTTGTTTTCTCTTTTGATCAATCATTTTTCTTCTTTGATCAGTGGTAAGGTTAAGATCACCCTTCTCAAACATTATTTGAGCAATCTCAGTTTTATCCTCAGTCTTAAAGGCTGCAAGTAGTTTTTCAGTAGAAGGTTTGGTACCTTTTCCAGAATCAGTGTAAATTTCATCAGATATCAAAACTGCAGAAATATCTTTTTTTTTACCCAATTTGTAATCCAAAGCAGGATCAGGTTTAACTAAAATTTCAAATTTTTCCCCTTCAAAAGAAAATCTAACTACAGTCGTATCAGCCATTTCTAAATTATATATTATAATTTGGTATTTATCTATACGCAAAACTAGCTAGATTTTTATGTGCACTTTGACGATTTTCAACAAGATTTGTCATCATTAGACGTAATTAGTAAAGATTCTGAAAAAATAGCTATAAAGCTAAAAGGAGTTCCACTACAATATGCAAATGCACTTAGACGAGTATGTTTAAACGGAGTTCCAGTTTTTGCAATAGATACAGTAGATATTATTGAAAACACTTCAGTATTACCAGATGAAGGATTAGCACACAGATTAGGATTAATTCCATTAAAAACAGATCTTAGTAGATTCAACGAACCATCAAAATGTGATTGTCAAAGTGAATCAGGTTGCTCAAACTGTAAAATTCTATTAGTTTTAGATTCTGGAGAATCAGATCAAACCAGAGCAGTTTTGTCTAGTGAGTTATCATCAGAAGATGATACAGTAAAGCCAGTTTCAGATAAAATTCCAATTGTTCAATTAGCTCCAGGTCAAAAAATCAAAATTGAATGCTATGCAAGACTAGGACGTGGAACAGAACATGCAAAATGGAATTCCTCAAACATTGCAACACTTACAGATACGAACAAAGATGATGAGAAAATTCTTACTGTAGAATCTACAGGAGCCTTAAATCCTGAACATATTGTTCTTGAAGGCGTACAAGAAGTAGGCAGACGGGTTGTTGAATTTAAAGATATGATCAACAATCTTGAAGAATAATACAAGCATAGACATTATATTTGGGTTTTAAGCCGGATTATTCACATGACTAATCAAGTTGTTATACGTATGGCAAGCGATCTCAAAAAAGCATCAACTAAAAACGATGCTCCAATTTGGAAGAAATTAGCAGAATACGCACTTAAACCATCAATCGCAAGAAGAGATATCAATTTGAATAGAATTAGTGAATTAACTAAAGAAAACGACACAGTGGTATTTCCAGGTAAAGTTCTAGGTACAGGAACCGTATCACACAAAATTACATTATGTGCATTTTCAATTTCAAATGCTGCAGCAGCTAAAGTATTAGAAAACGGTGGAAAATTAATTACACATACAGATTTAATCAAACAAAACCCTACAGGTAAAGGAGTCGTACTACTTGGCTAATGGAAGAATTAACAAACCAGCTGGAAGAAATTCAAATACTTCAAAACAAGAAGTAGTAGTTAGAACAGACAGACCAATTGTTGTAGATGCAACAAATCACATTGCAGGTAGATTATCATCAAATGTAGCTAAACTACTATTGCAAGGCCACAGAGTTACAGTGATTAACTGTGAAAAAATTATGATGAGTGGAACAAGATCAAACCAAATACAAGAGTATAGAGAATTTTTAGAAATTAACAGTATCATCAATTACAAACATGGACCAGTACACTATAGAAGACCAGATACAATTATTGCAAAAATGATTCGTCAAATGTTACCATTTGATAGAAAGCCATCAGGTAAATTAGCATTTCAAAGATTAAGAACTTACATCGGTGCACCAAACGACACCAAACCAATTGAAAAAATTCAATTTGAAAAAGCACTAATCAAAAGAGAAGCATCTAATTATACAACATTAGCAGAAATATGTAGAGTAATAGGATGGACCGAATAAAATGATTCCAAAAACTGAAATTTATTTTGCAACTAGAAAAACAGCTAGCGCACATGTATACATCACAAAAGGAGTAGGTAAAGTTAGAATCAATAATGTACCAGTTGAAATGATTCCACAAGAAACTGCTCGTGAAGTTATTTTAGCACCACTTGAAATTACAGGGGATTTAAGAGATAAAATTGATATTTCAATTAGAGTCAGAGGAGGAGGCTACATGGGACAAGCCAGTGCAATTGCAACTGGAATCACCAGAGCACTAGTAGGTTGGACAAAGTCAAAAAAAGAACCTAAAGATCATCCTTTTCCAAAATCAACTAGAGAAGACCTCAGAAAAAGAATCACTGATTTTGATAAATATCTAGTAAGTGGAGATGCCAGACAAAAAGAACCAAAGAAATTTGGCGGACCTGGTGCAAGAAGAAGAAAACAGAAATCATACCGTTAGACTGTGAAAGCTGTAATTTTAGCAGGGGGAAAAGGTACCCGTGGAAAACCATATACAGAATATTTTCCAAAAGCTATGACCCCAATCAACGGAAAACCATTGATAGATTATGTTGTAAGATATTTGAAATCATTTAATTTTATTAAAGAAATAATCATAATTTCAGATTATGACGGATTAGGAGGTCAAATTAAAAACTACTACGGCAATCAAAAAAATATAAAATTTGTTCAAGATTCGCAAAGTGGTACTGGAGGAGATTTACTTCATATTGAAAAAGAACTAAAAAATGAATCAGAATTTCTCTTATGGTTTGTAGATAATCTATGTGCAATTGATATAAAAAAAATGAGAGATACATTCAAAGAAAAAAATAGTTTTGCATGTATAGCAACCAGAACAAAAAGAAAAGAAGAGACAGGTTTTGCAACAGTAAAAGATGGGATCATCACAGAATTCAAAGAAAAACCAATTATGAAATTACAATTATCAGAATGTCTAGGAATCTACATGTTAGGAAAAGAAATTATTCAAAAAATAAAGAAGAAGAAACAAAAACAAGTGAATTTGTCATTTGATATTTTACAACAATTATCAAAAGAAGGCAAAATTAGTGCTCACGATATAGGAGATAGAGAGTGGATTGATGCAGAATCACCAATGATTTTAGAGAGAAACGAGAAAATAGTAACGAAAATCATAAAACAGATGGGACTGTAGACTTTTTTTCAAATTCAGATATTTTATCCACATATTGAAAAGTTTGTGCAATATCATCTAGACCTTCTAAAAGGATTTTTTTCTTATGGGAATTAATTGTAAAGGAGATAGATTCAGAAGGTGTTTTAATTATTTGATTTTCTAAATCCACTTCAACAACATTAGTTTCTTGTAAGAGTTTTTGAATTGTTTCAGATTCCAATGAGATAGGCAAAATTCCATTTTTAAAACAATTGCTAAAAAAGATATCAGCGAAGGATGATGAAATTATTACAGAAAAGCCATAATCATCCAGAGCCCAAACAGCATGTTCTCTACTAGAACCACAACCAAAATTATCACCAGCTACTAAAATTTTTGAGCCATCATATTTAGGATCATTTAAAATAAAATCAGATTTCATGTTTTCATTTTCATCATATCTCCAATTAAAAAATAAAAACTTGCCAAATCCAGATTTTTGAACTAATTTTAGAAATTGTTTTGGAATTATTTGATCAGTATCTACATTTACTTTATCAAGGGGGGTAACAATACTTTTGACATTTTGAAATGGTTCCATATTAATTCAAATCCAATTTCCTTACATCTACAAAATGACCATTAATTGCTGCAGCTGCAGCCATCACAGGACTAACCAAATGAGTTCTACCACCATTACCTTGTCTGCCTTCAAAATTTCTGTTTGATGTACTAGCGCATCGTTCACCAGGTGACAAAATATCAGGATTCATGCCCAGACACATACTACATCCAGCCTCTCTCCATTCAAAATTAGCATCAATGAAAATTTTGTCTAATCCCATTTCTTCAGCTTGTTTTTTTACCATTTGAGAGCCAGGAACCACCATAGCATGAACATTTGATGCAACCTTTTGTCCCTGAACAATCTTTGAAGATTCTATAAGATCCTCCAATCTTGCATTTGTGCAAGAACCGATAAACACCCTGTCAATTGTAATATCTTCAATCATAGTTCCAGATTTAAGATCCATATATTCAAGGGCTTTTTCAGCTCCTTTCTTTTGATTAACATCGCCATTGGAAAATTCATCAGGGGATGGAATTGGTTCGTCCACATCGCAAGTCATTCCAGGATTTGTTCCCCAACTAACTTGAGGGGCAATATCATTAATGTTTAAAATAAATTGTTTATCAAAAATTGCATCAGAATCTGTTTTGAGATTTTCTTTCCAAGAATCCACAAGAGTTTCATAATTTTTTGGCGTATATTCTCGATCTCGTAAATAATCAAAAGTTTTTTGATCAGGTGCAATCAATCCTGCACGAGCTCCTCCTTCAATAGACATATTACAAATTGTCATTCTTTGATCCATTGAAAGTTCAGTTATTCCTTCACCCCGATACTCAATGACAGTACCAGTTCCACCAGCAGTTCCAATATTTTTGATTATTGATAAAATAATATCTTTAGCAGTTACAGCATGAGGATTATTTCTTTTTCCCTCAACTCTAACTTCAAACGTTTTTGGTTTTTCTAACCATAGTGTTTGAGATGCCAATACATGTTCAACCTCACTAGTTCCAATTCCCAATGCTAATGCACCAAACGCACCATGGGTGGAAGTATGACTATCTCCACAAACAATAGTAGAACCAGGCAAAGTTATACCTAATTGAGGCCCAATTACATGAACAATTCCTTGGTTAGGACTGTTAATATCAAATAATTTTATTCCAAAATCTTTGCAATTATTCTCTAGTGTCTTAATTTGAACAGCAGAAGTTTGATCCAAGATAGGCAAAGTGCGGTCACTAGTTGGAACATTATGATCCATAGTAGCAATTGTCAAGTCAGGACGTCGAACTTGTCTATTATTCATACGCAATCCATCAAATGCTTGAGGAGAGGTTACTTCATGAACAAGATGTCTATCAATGTAGATTAAAGCAGGTTCATTTTGTTTTTCAACAACAATATGAGATTCCCAAATTTTTTCAAAAAGTGTTTTTCCCATTTTAATCCTGATCTGGCTTATACTTGAATAATCCACCTGCTGCAATTATTTTTCCAATAATTTCAGAGAAAGGTTTCATTTTGTATGTTTGATTTTTGGTAATATTTTTTATTTCATTTTTTGAAACATCAATATCAATTTCATCACCTTCAGAAATTCCATCATATGCATCTTGATCAATTTCAATAGGTAACAAAAATGCACCATCAACAGAATTTCGATAAAAAATTCTTGCAAAAGATAAAGCTAGAATTGCTTTTACTCCAGAATGAGACAATGCAATAGGAGCATGTTCACGAGATGAACCGCATCCAAAGTTCTTTCCAGATAAAATAAAATCACCTTCTTTTACTTTAGAATGAAAATCAGGATCTAATCCTTCCATTGCATGAGTAGCAAGTTCTGCATAATCGTGTACTTTGAGATATTGACCAGGAATAATTACATCAGTATCAATATTATCACGGGCATATTTTATGATATTTCCTTTCATTTCAAATCCCTCGGGTCAGTAATTTTTCCAGTAACTGCAGACGCTGCTGCAACCATTGGAGATGAAAGATAAGTTTGTGATTCAACATGACCCATTCTACCAGGGAAATTTCTATTAGTGGTACTGATACAGATTTCATCTTTTGCCAATACTCCCATATGAGCACCGCAGCAGGCACCACAAGTAGGTGGACCAACAGTAACACCAGCATCTAAGAAAATTTTCAATAGACCATTTTCCATAGCACGTTGATAAATTGAGATTGCGGCAGGTAAAACTTCAGTTCTAATCTTAACTTTTCTTCCTTTGAGAACTTTTGCGGCAGCTTCCAAATCTTCGTATTTTGCACCAGTACAAGATCCAATGTATGATTTATCTAATTCAACAGAAGGTGCTTCACCTACAACACATGTGTTATCAGGTGAGAAAGGTTTTGCAATCATAGGTTCCATTTCGGAACTTTCAAATTCAAATATTTTAGAGTATTCTGCATCAGCATCACCATTTACTAAATTAAGATTTGTTGCACCTTTTGCAGAAAGATAGTCAACTACTTTTTGATCAGGTTCTACAATTCCATTTTTAGCTCCTGCTTCAGTTGTCATATTGCATAAAGTCAATCTACTTTCAACAGACATGTCATCAATTCCACTTCCACCAAATTGCATTGTTCTGTATGCACCACCATCATTTCCTATTTCTCCAATAATTTTTAGAATCAAATCTTTTGCCATCACATGATCAGGTAATTTTCCATTTAATTTGAAATAGTAAGTTTCTGGAACTTTAAACCAGATATTTCCATTTAACAAAACATATGCAATATCAGTATGTCCTAGACCAACTGCAAATGCACCTAATGCACCAGTTGTGTTTGTATGGGAATCACCACCGACATAAACATCACCTGGCATTACCATTGCTTGTTCATGAGATAGAGTATGACAGATACCATATTGACCCATTCCATATTTGAAATGTTTTTCAATGCCATAATTTTTTGTGAAATTTGATAATTTTACAATATTTTCGGCAGATAGTTTATCAGCTGATGGTACAAAGTGATCTTCAGCTACCCAAACTTTGGTAGGATCAAATAATTTATCAACTGCAATTCCTTGTTTCTTTAATTTATCAAAAACCTTGAGTACACCAGGTCCAGATACATCATGCATCATTACTTTATCAACATCAGCAAAAACTACATCATCAGGTGCTACTGAAGACTTGCCTGAGGCACGTGCAAGGATCTTTTCAACTATATTCATAATTCAAAAAGTTCGCTCTTGGGATTAAAAGCTTTTCAGAACAATAAAAAAGAAATAGAATGTATACAATAATGTGCAATTAACAGTATTACCTCTACTAGCAGAAAGAATGGAAAATAAATTTGATATTTTTGAGGAATTAGAAAATACTCTAGAAAAAAATGAAGTAAAATTGCAAGAAGGGGATATCATAGTGATTTCAACAAAATATATCTCAAATTCACAAGGAAGAATTATAGATTTAGAGAAAATCAAAGCATCAGAATATGGTTTGAAAATTGCAGATGAATATCAATTAAAACCAGGAATTGCAGAAATTATCATAAGAGAATCCGATAAAATTTTTGGAGGTATAGGGGGATTTGTTATCACATCAGCAGATAATATCATGGCACCAAATGCAGGTATTGATAAATCAAATGCTAAAAGAGGTAAAGCAATTCTATATCCAACAGATCCTTATCTAAGTGCAGAGCAAATTCGAAGAAAAATTTTCTTAAAATCATTAATTCATGTGGGAATAATTTTAGTTGATAGTAGATTGATGCCAGCAAGAATTGGAACATCAGGAGTTGCAATATCATGTGCAGGAGTAGAACCAGTATTAGATATGAGATCTAAAAAAGATCTTGATGGAAATCCATTGAAAGTTACATTTCAAGCAGTTGTAGACAATCTTGCAACAATTGCAAATCACAAAATGGGAGAAGGTGCAGAATCAAAACCATTTGCAATAGTTAGAAATTCAGGTGCTAAACTTACAGATAGAAAGATAAATTCTTCAGAAATGGCAATTGCACCAGAACAATGTGTGTATGTCAGAGGACTTGCAAACCCACCAAAAAACTAAGGGTACTAGGTAAGTTTTTTTAAATAGAGGAATTTAAGATAAAAATCATGGAATATTTGACAACATATCCAAAAACGATCTCATTTATTGATGGATTAAAGCATAAAATTCACGTAGATAACAAAGAAGGTGTAGAGCAACTCCACATCGTTGTCAAAAAAAGTTTTGAAGAATTAACCAAAATATTTAGAGAAGAGGGATTCACCAAGGTAAAACTTGAACACAAACAACCTGATCAAATTGGTAGCGGTCTAAACTTGAAGTTAAAAAAACCATGGGAAATGCACGTTAGAATGGTAGATTTAGAAAATGGAAGAATTGGAATTCACGCAGAAGTTGAAGTGTCAAGGGATTATCTTCAACACTTGTTTTCACAAAGAACACCAGTAGTTTATGAAGTTGAAGAGATTTTGAAAAAATATCAAATAGATTACAATATCTGGCACGACAAAATAAAGAAAAATATTACAACAGTGATAGACAACTACAAAGTAAAACTTGCAACTCCAGGAATTCCAGTATTTGCGTGGAAACCAATGCTATTTGTAATTGGAACTGTAATGGTGTTGTATGGATGGAAGTTTTTTAATACAATTTGATAATAATTAAAAAAATAAAAAAAATTATCTAAACGCCAAGTGTTTCTGCTTTACTTAATTCAAGAAAGACTTTATCTCCAACTGAAAGTCCCATTTCTTTGTATTCATGCATTTCAAGTTTTAATTGAGTAATACCAGATTGCATCCCCATACCACCACCAGCACCAGACATCATTTTGTTAAGGTCTTTCATCATATCATTCATGTTTGAAAAGCCCATAACCTTTGGTGAACCAAAAGCAGCAGGTGGATTTTGATTTCCATCTTTAAGATCTTTTAGTGAGGATAGTGAAAGTACAACATATGGTGCTCCGTCAGGAGCAGAATCAATACTTTTTACAACAAATTCTTTCTTCATAGTTAACCTAGAAGGTTTATCTATATAATTTTAATATTTTGAAGTCAAATTTAAACAAAAATTGAAGATTTAATTACAAATTTGAATGAAATCTAATATTGTCAGAGCCACTAGAAACAAAATTAGAGTATTATGGAATTTCACCTTGGGAAATAGAAGTCCTTTATGGATTTCTATATTCTAGATTTACAGTTCTACAAGAAGAAATAGAAAATAATGATGAGGAATTTGTAAGTTTCCTAAATATAGATATCCCTCTAGAATTTAATGAAGCATTTTTCAAATGGTTTGATTTTAAACGCTGGGAAAAAGTAAAAGATGTTTTAAAAGAATACAAAAGAAGACGTGGAAGCCGAAATGCATTAAAAATTAAAATTAATTTTGCAGGAAATCCAAAAATAATCTTTACAGTTGACGTGGTAGAAAGACAGTGGTTTAACAATGCAATAGAAAAAATGGATTTTGTAATAGAATTGTTACCACATCATCTTGATCCAAAAAAACTTCCAGCAGGAGTTAGGGAAATCAATTACAAATTTGATGTAGAATCAGTTAGATGGAGATTAGATAAAGCAAAATCAAAAGATAATGAATTTACATTCAGAGGAGACGTCTGGAAAGAAGTTAAAAAAGAGAATGAGTAAAAATCAATTATACATTCAAAGAATCAAGAATTTTTGAAATATCAGTATTGGGTGATCCAGTATCAGATATGATTTGTTTTGCAGGTGGATTTTCAAGATAGTTTGGAATTTTATCAGTCAATCTAGTACTGAAAGGAGAGACCAATTCATTTTGATAAAAAACACCTGTTGGAATTTTATCTCCCCATTCAAGGGATTTAACCAAAGCTTGAGAGAGTTTTTCGTTAACTTCAACTTCACCAGCATAATTTACAGTTGGATCAAATTTTGTATCTTCAAGCTTGTAAATTCTAGAATGTCTCTCCATAGATTCTTCTGCTAAATCTACACCAGCATACCAATCGCGTGTGTTAACATCATTGTAAGTAGGACATGGCTGCAATACATCAAGAAATGAAAGACCTTTGTGTTTAACTGCTTTAACGATTAAATCTTTGAGATGTCGAACATCATAAGAATAACCACGTGCAACAAATGTAAAACCACTAGCTACAGCTAGACCAATAGGATTTACATTAGAATTTGTATTTGGAGAAGGAAGAGATTTTGTTTGCTCTCCTAGTTTAAGTGTCGGAGATGCTTGTCCTTTTGTTAATCCGTAAACACCATTATCAAAAATAATGTAAGTCATATCGATATTTCGTCTACCAGCTGCAACAAAATGACCAGCACCAATTCCCAATCCATCCCCATCACCCCCAACTGCTACAACAGTCATGTCTGGATTTGCTAGTTTACCGCCTTGGGCAAAAGTTAGAACCCTACCGTGTAATGTGTGAACACCATACGTGTTAATGAAATGAGATGTTTTTCCAGAGCAACCAATTCCTGAAAAAATAGTAGCTTTATCACGTTCAATTCCCATTTCAGCTAAGGCCATTTGTAATGCATTTACAATTCCAAAATCACCACATCCTGGACACCAATCATTATGCACATCAGTTTTGTAATCAGCAAGTTTAAGCGCCATGACTAAGAATCTCCCGCTTTTCAGCCTTATTTTGTACAATTCTCTTTAATGAATCATAAATTTCAGTACTTGTCATTCCTCTTCCAGTATATTTTAAAATATGATAGTCAATATCTCTAGTAATATTTTGTTTGAAAATCTTACCTAATTGTCCAGAATGATTTGCTTCAATGTCAATCAATACTTTAGCATCTTTGAGTAACGATTTAACATATTCGGTAGGAAAAGGATGTAGTAGTTTTATTTGAACAAATCCAATATCAATACCTTCTTTTTTTAACATAGATTGTGCATCAAGAATAGGACCCTTTGTAGAACCCCAAGAAATTATTGTAAAATCATGCACTTCAAACGATACAGCTTGTTGATCTGTTGGAATAGATTCAAGTGCCAAATCTAATCTAGACATTCTCTTATCCATCATCTTTATACGAACTTGTGGATCTTCTGTAATGTGTCCATATTCATCAGACTCATCACCAGTATTCCAAAATACACCATTATCCATTCCAAGTTTAGAACGTGGAGAGATTCCATCATCAGTAAATGCAAATCGTTTGTATTCACCTTCAACTTTATCTAATAATTTTCCACGATCAATTGAAATTTTCTTTGGATTGAATTTTTGACAAGTTACAACAGAACTTGACAAAAATTTATCCATCATGTGAATGACAGGGATTTGATATTTATCAGCATAATTGAAACAATTACCAGTGTCGTAGAAACTCTCTTCAATATCACCAGAAGCATAAACTATTTTTGGAAAATCACCACATCCTGCAAATACTGTAAAAAGTAAATCGTCTTGACCATGACGAGTAGGTAAACCAGTTGAAGGGCCACTTCTTTGGTATAAAGTAATTACAACAGGAACTTCATTAATTCCAGCCCAACCTAGTGCCTCAGTCATCAATGCAAACCCAGGACCAGAAGTAGATGTTGATGAACGAGTTCCAGTAAGAGCAGCACCAATCATCATACCAATGGCTGAAATTTCATCTTCAGTTTGAACTACTATAGTAGAACCAGGTCTATCATTTTCAATTTCTAAAATTTCATTTGATTCTAAATATACACTTTCATCAGATGCAGGAGTAATAGGATAATAAGATTGGAATCGACAACCTGAAACCATTTTACCTAATGAACATCCAAAATGACCTTGAACAAGAATTGTATCAGGTTGTTTTTCTGTACCAATTAGATTGTAATGAAAATTTTTAAAATTATCTGATGCATAATTGTAAGAAAAACTTGCAGCTTGTTTGTTAATCTCTGCAACTTTTGGTTTTTTAGAAAAGATATCATCAATTGAATCAACTAATGAATTGGATGGCATTTTTATTAATCCTAAAGATAACGAAACACCAAGTACATTGTACATTCTAACTAAACCACGTAATCTAGGATTATCAACTTCTTCAGAAAGAGTTTCAAGCAAACTCTTGAAAGAAACTGGATAAAGTTTAACGCCTTTTTCTTCAGCTACTTCTAGTACTCCTGCAATAGTAAAGGGTTTATTTTTTGATTCAAGTAATTTATGTAATCGTTCTTTGAATGGTCCATCCAAAGTTCTAACTCTATCAGTATCAGTTTTTTCTAATTCAGAATCATAAATAATTCCACCATCAGAAGAAATTTCATCAAAATGACGAAATATTGTTTCAGCATCAAATGAAACCATCAAATTTACATCATTAACATTAGAATGAATATTTTGATCAGAAATTCTAACTGTAAAATAACTATGTTCACCTTTGATATTTGAATAAAATTCTCTTTTACCAAATACTTGATAACCCATTTGAGCACAAACTTTGGAAAAAATATTTGCACCAGATTCTACTCCACTTCCTTGTGGACCACCAATTAACCAAGTAAAATCAGTACTCACAAGAATTTACATCCTTGTTTCAAATAATAACCACATGGTAAACAATTTTTCAATTATCCACCTGTTGCTGCATCAAATAATGCACACTCACATTTATCACGTTCACCACAATAAGGACATACACATACACATTTTTCAATAGAATTACCACAATCTATACAAATAGCAAATTCTTCTTCCTCTTCAATTTTAGAAGACATAATGAAGATAGAAGGAAATCGTATAAATGGTTTGAGATAAAGCTGAAGACTGATGAAAGAAAAAATATTTCTTACAAGAACATTACATGATTTTGCATTAAAAGAGTTAAAAAAGAAATTTCAAGTTGAAGTCCATACAGGAAAAATACCCATACCTAAAAATTCATTAAAATCTAAAATTAAACAAGTAGATGGGTTAATCTGTTTTCCATATGACCAAATAAATAAAGAAGTGATTCAATCAGCAAAAAATCTCAAAGTAATTAGTACATTCAGTGTTGGATACGATCATATCGATACAAAATTTGCAAAAGAAAAAAAAATTAGAGTTGGATATACTCCAGATGTTTTAACAAATGCAACAGCAGATATGGCATTTGCGTTAATGATTGATTCGTTAAGAAGAATTTCAGAAGGAGACAGAATAATTAGAAAACAAAAATGGAATCAAATCTATGGAGCATATGATTACGTAGGATTAGATCTTCAAGGTAAAACTTTAGGCATAATTGGCTTAGGTAGAATAGGAAAAACATTTGCAAAAAGAGCAAAAGCATTTGATATGAAAATTATATACCATAACAGAAAACAAATTTCTAAAACAGATGAGAAAAAATTAGGAGTGAAATATACTACATTTAACAAATTAATTACTCAAAGTGACATTATTTCGATTCATGTACCACATACAGATGAAACAAATCAAATGTTTAATATGAAAATTTTTAGAAAAATGAAAAAAACTTCATTTTTGATCAACACATCACGTGGAAAAGTTGTAAATGAAAAAGATCTTGTAGTAGCATTAAAACAAAAAATAATTGGAGGTGCAGGATTAGATGTGTTTGAAACAGAACCAATTAGCAAAAATCATCAATTTCTTAAATTAGAGAATGTGGTATTAGCACCACATGTAGGAAGTTCTACAAAAGAAACTAGAACAAAAATGGCGAAAATTACCGTCAAGAATTTAATTTTAGGAATAAAGGGCAAAAAACCAATTTATTCAATAGGATATTAATTATTACGCGTAATTACCAACCCAATAAAATGTTGAGTTTTTATATTGAAATTATCAAATATAATCAAGTTGAAAAAATTCAAACATACTAACGAAGAATTAGAATTAGCAAAAATACAAACTGAAAAAGACAAAAAGAAAAAAGAATCAGAAAATTGATACTTTTTTGCTTGTCTTCTTCAGACAAGATTTTTTTTTAAAATTTAAGTTTAGAAGAATATTTTTCATGTAATGAATCATAGAGAGATTTTCTTTCAGAAATCAAATTTTTTGATTCATCATACATCTTTGTAAAAAATGCAGCCACAATACGCTCATCATTTTCATCAAAAAATCTTATACTGAAACTAATTTTATCAGGCTTTTGTTCTTGAATAAATTCTGCAGATGTTATTATCTCAGAATTTACATGCATATGTGCAGGACCATCATTATCTCCAAGGGTAATCCATTTTTCTTTTTGGCGTATAGTAAGAAAATTACTACGAATTTCGCATATTGCACCACTATTTTTTGTGATTAGTAATACATCATCAACTTCGATTATATCAGATAATAGTTCAAAAAGCAACAATTATTCTAACAAAAGTAAATTATTATAATTTTTTCATATCAATTTGAACAAAATCATCAACATCACCATGAACACAGTCAGTTCCTACAGATTTTACAGCAGTGAAACTAATTTTTCCATTATGTATTTTTCCTTCATTTTGCAAAATTCCAAGTTTCCCAGTTACAACAGATTTATGTTTTTGACAAGTTAGTCCAAACATGTACTCATCTTTACCATCAACAATAGATACAATAAATTCAGGAGGATTAACACATTGTTTTCCTTCTTCTGTAACGGAGCATTTATCGGGCATCATAATAAAACTGAAAATTATATCAGATATTAATCTTAAGCGTCATAGATTTAATTTAATATCAACTAACATAAACTAAAACTAATTGAAAGATAATTTTGATTTAATTATAATTGGTGGCGGTATTTTAGGTACTTCACTTTCATATTTTTTATCATTTCTGAATAAATCAAAAAAAATTGCTGTTATTGAGCAAGAACATAATGTTGCACAACATACGAGTGGTAGGAATACTGGAAAAGTTCATGCACCATATCTATACAATCCTGAAAAGAAAAAACTATTTGCAAATGCAGCATTCCATGGTTATGAAATGTGGAAAGAATATGCTAAATTACAAAATTTACCATTCAAACAAGATGGAGTTATAGAAGTTGCAATAGATGAAAAAGGAATCAAAGTTCTTGAGAAATATCTAAAATGGGGAAAACAAAATGGATTAGAAGAAAAAGATATTGAATTAATGAATAAAGAAGAATTAAAAAAAATCGAACCAGAAATAAAATGTGAGGCAGCTCTTTATGCTCATAGAGACGGTTCAACAGACTATTCAATACTAACAAATTCAATTATGAAAGACAGTAAGAAAAATGGAATTAATTTTATTTTTAATAAAAAAATTACTCAAATAAAAAAAAATAAAAATAAATGGGAAATTACAATTAATAAAAATAATAAAATATTTACAAATTTTTTAATTAATGCATCTGGAGGTCAAGCCATAGACATTGCACATAACATGGATGTTGCAAAAAATTTTACAGACGTACATTTTAGAGGCGAATATTGGAAAACTCCAAAAAAATATCATACTTTAACTAAAACTAGTGTATACTCAGTTCCAGAATTTCCAGACTATCCATTTTTAGATCCTCACTGGATAGTAAGAGTTGATGGAAGTTGTGAAATTGGGCCAAATGCAGTTCCAGTATTTAGTCCATATGGATATGATACTACAGAAAATATCAAAGAATTCCTACCAAAAATTCTTGAAATGTTAGGTTCTGGTGCAAGGAAAACAATATTCGATAAACAGTTTCAAGAACTTGCTTTTAGTGAAATACAATCATCAATGTCAAAATCGGTAATGATTAAAAGAGTAAAAAAATTCCTACCAAAAATTAATCCAAAAGAAATTACAGTAAAAGGAACTGCAGGAATTAGATCATCAGTAATTGATGAAAATGGAAAATTTGTTCCAGACGTAATTTTACTTGAGAAAAATTCATCATTTCATATTTTAAATTATAATTCACCAGGAGCTACAGGAGCATTGCCATTTTCAGCTCATGTGATAAATCAATTACACAAAAAAGGACTATTTGAAAATGAAGATATGGAAGCAAAGTGTGGACCTTGGAAATTTAATGAAATTATTGAAAAATTAGAAAAATAAATGGCGCCGAGAGAGAGATTTGAACTCTCGTTCCCTTGCGAGAACGCGCTTTATGGTTAAACAATTTCCAGGCGCGCGCCCTACCAGGCTAGGCGACCTCGGCAGAAGTCTTGCGACAATTCTATTTCATAAAATGTGATTATAAATTATGTTATTATCTAGAAGAAAAATTACTTCCAAATTGTCACAGTAGTTGATTTTTCAACATTATTTCCATCCACATCCATTCCTTTTGCAGATATTTTGTAAACACCTTCCAATGCAGTATCACCATCATTTTTAATTTGATCCCAAGAAAAAGTAATTTCATCTCCAGGATCAAGAGTAGAAATTACTTGTGAAGATATTGGAGAATACATCAGTATTCCAGATAACCCAGTTATTTTCAAACCATACGATGAATCAGAAAAGATTATCTCATTAGTTCCAGAATTTACAATTGTAATTTGTATTAATTCATCTTGTTTAAAATCAAATTTTTCAGTAACTATCGAAAGAGAAGTTCCTTCAACAAAAACTAATTGAGTAGTAGTTTTAAAATCAATTAAATAAACACCGAATGCAAATCCTGCAATTATTCCAACACCAATAAAGATAAGGAGACTTTTTGCTAGCAATTCTTTGAAAATAAATTTAGGATGTTTTAATCCTTTGGAGCGGTAGGTTTAGTTCTCCATTTTTTTGGATAAGTATTTGGAGCCATAATTATTCTCTTTGTAACAAATGCATATCCCTTTGTGGCATCACGAATTTCTTCTTCATCCATTGTTGATTCAGCAAGTGCAACAGCTTCACCTTTTTGTGTATAAACCCCTACAACATCCCCAGATTTCAGATGTGAAGATATTTTTAAAACTCCAGGAATTGCAAGTTGGGCACCATGACACATTGCGTCAACAGCTGAATCACGTATAACTACAGATTTTAATTCACTTAATGCAACTTCCACAGGTTTTATCATTGCCATTAGTTTAGTATCATCTTTTTTCTCTTCCCAAATAGCAAATGCATCAGCCAATTCATGTAAAGTCACTAATCCATCTTTTTCATGAAATTGATCCACTCTGCTTCTTCGAAGTTCAATCATGGTTCCACCAGGACCTAAAACTTCACCGATATCATAATATAATTTTCTAATGTATGTTCCAGCTTCACATAAAATTCTAGTTAAGAGTAATCGTTCTTTTTGTTCAATTAATTCTAATTCGTATATAGTTCTAGTTCTAGTTTGCCTAACAACAGCAGAACGTTGAGGTGGTTTTTGAAAAATTTCACCAGTAAACATTTCAATTATTTCAGATAATTTTTCCTTAGAGGGTAAAGAGTGAACTCTGCCTAATGCATGATATTCTTTAGGACCATAAAGTAAAACACCCAAAGCTTTGGTTGCTTCACCCAATCCCAACGGTAAAACTCCAGAAACTTGAGGATCTAATGTTCCACTATGACCAATCTTATCGAGTTTCAAAATACGTTTTGTCCATGCTACTGTTTCATGACTAGTAGGACCTGGTGGTTTATCTAAAAGAATAATTCCATTATTCAATAATTGTTCAATTGTTCGTTTATCATAATATGTGCCATAAGCGTCATCAGTAATATCCTGATCAATTTCAATTAAATTTTCTAATTGTTTTAGTGTCATAGTAATTTCCTCACAGTTTCTGTTGTTACATCAATTACTTGATTTGCAGTTAAATTATCAGTATTAATGATCACATCAAATACCTCTTTATCATCACCGAAACTAAATCCATACAGTTTTTTGTATAATGCTTTATTTTTATCAAAGCGAGATTTTGTTATTTCATATGCATTTTCTGAGCTCATATTATCTCTAGATTGCATTCTTTTTGTGCTACTTGCATGAGAACCTTCTAACCAGATTTTTACACCGTTATCAATTAACCATGGCAAGGTATAACTTGTAATTACCATACCACCTTGATCAAATAAATCAGTTAATTTTTTATCTAAATTTTTATCAAATTCAGAATTTTGTTCACGTTGATTTAAAAATTTCATTCCTTCATCAGTATCCCACCAATCATCACCATCAGAATCAAAACCTTGTTCTTTGGCCATTTCTTTTAAAACATCACCACCACTAAGATATTGTAAATTAAATTCTTTAGCTAATCCTTTAGCAACAGTTGTTTTTCCGACTGCAGGAGGGCCAGATATAACAATAGATTTTGTCAACCTAAATCCATTGAGGTTTTAGTAAGTCTCATAATAATTCCACTAAATGCAATAGAAGAAAGGAAATACCAAGCCCAAAGCATCAAATGATTTTCCTTACCAAAACATATGTGTGTGGTATCCAGAGCTTGTTCTGCAGTACAAGTTAGTTGGAACATATCTCCAGGAATCACATTGAGTGGTATTGGTGAAATAGCTACAGTGTAAGTGAATAGTACTGGTAAAACAAGATAGAAGATTAGGATTAAAGGAACAAATGTAATCATCATTGGTCTCATATTCATTTGCATCATCTCCATAGACATTTTGTTCATGTACGAAGATTTTTTATTTAGTTCAGCTGATTTTGCTTGATCTTTAGAACGCATTGCAGCCATTCTTTCTTTTTGCCATGCTTTAGTTTCCTTCATAATTCTCTTTAGTTTAGTTTGATCAACCATTTTTCTTCTAACTGCAGAGTTGAAAACATTAAGTAAAATACCAAATCCAGTTACGCCAAACATAGTAAGAATCAACCCCTTAACCCATGCATCTTCAGGTTCAGCACCAAGTGCCATTCTACCTTCACCACCAAGGAAATCAGGTAATTGGAGAAGTGCTGAGTCAATAAAGAGTAGAATAAAGTTAAAATCCATTTTTTACAGTCCTATTGCCTTGATTATCTTAGCTGCTGCTTCATCAATCTTTCCCTCACTATTGAAAACATGTCTGACTGGAGAGCCTGTAATTACAGCACATGCAGAAATCATACCAGTTTGATAATCAAGCTCCTTCTTAATGTTAGCTAGTGTGATTTTATCTCGATTTCTAGTGTCATCTTTCATTCGTCTGTTATAGATTTCTTCAGGTTTTGCAGATACTGAAACAAAATTACTAGGTTTAATAATTTTCAAAACATGTTCAGGTAATCCAGGATAATATCCTTCAGGAGAACTAATGAATGCATGGGTATCAATTATTACAACTTCTTCATCATGAGTAGCAATTTTTTCTGCAGCAATTTTTTGAAGACGTTGTTGTTCAGTTACAGATAATTTTCTTAAATCATCTCTATTTTTTAATCCATTTTCTTGAGCAACATCAAACATTAACGTACCATAATTAATTACAATTACATTTTTTTTATGATTCTTTAAAATTTCAACCATTGTTGTTAACAAAGTACTTTTCCCAACACCTGGGATTCCAACCATGAGAATTTTTTTATTTTCTACCAAGTAAGGCACCCAACCGTGGCATAACAACTTCTACTTGTTCTCTAACTAATTGTGTGTAGTAATTAATGAGAATATCTACCATAAGTAAGATTCCAATTCCAGATCCAAATACTCCAAGAACATCAGATACTCCTGCTAAAAGTCCTAAAATCATAGAGCCAATAATTGTAACAGATGGGATGTACTTGTTTAACAATGCTTCAACTGGTTTGTTTGATCTTCTAAATCCAGGAATTTGTACATCAGCATCAAGTAAGTTTTGAGCTGCACTCTTTGGGGATAAACCACCAAGTTCAACCCATAGTCTTCCAAATACAACTACAATTCCAATCATAAACAAAACATATCCTACAGCACGCATAGGATCTAAAGCTGCAACATCTAAACCACGAGGTGGTGTAACATAGTAAATAATTCCACCAATAGGTGTAGATGGACTTGTAGGATCAAATTGAGCTATAAAATTTACAAAGAAATTATTGTTACGAGGGTTAAAGTTCGACCAAATCATTTGGAAAACAAATACTGCGTTGGCAGTTAAAGCAGATGCTAAAATTACAGGGATGTTAGAGACATACATCAATTTGATAGGATAAACAGCTTGAAATCCTCTATACTTTGTAGAAACAATTGGGATTTCAATTTTCATGCCTTGCGTAAACACAAGTATCAAAAGTATACCAGCAGTAAGGAATAATCCGAAAATACTAGGCAGTTGATTTGAACGGAATAATACATTTCCAAGATCACCACTACCAGTTAGGGATTCTATAAGATATGGAATAATTCCAATCATTCCACCATCACCAGCAGGTAACGGACTAAACATACTCCAAAGAATTTGTTGAGCAACACCGGCCATAATGAATAAACTAATTCCACTACCCAATCCCCAACCTTTTTGGATTAATTCGTCTAAGAACATAATTATGACAGACGCTGCCATCAGCTGCCCTATTATCACATATAGAACGTAAGGTTCAGATGCAGAGCCACCATAAACTGCTGCAGCATATACAATAGATTCAGCTACAATGACAACATAAGTCACCATTTTTGTTGCAGTTTGAAAAATACCTCTTTCTTCAGGTTTTTTGAAATCAAATTTCAAAATATCAGAACCTCTCAACAATTGCATCAAGAGTCCAGAAGTTACAATCGGTCCAATTCCTAATTCAATTAAAGTACCTTGTTGGGATGCAAAAATAACTCTAGCAAATGCTAGAAAATCAAATTCAGGAGCTGTTGCTCCAAATAATGGAGTCTGTCCCATTACCATGTAGATAAGTAATGCAACACCACACCATAGTAATCTAGTAGGTAATGGGATTTTCTTTTTTGGTTTTGGAACTTGTGGAAGATATGGTTCTGCTTTGAAAACCATTTTTCGAATAATAGAAGTAAGAGTACCTTCAGCCATTATCAGTTACCTAAGCCTCAGATGGTTTTTCTTCTGTTGAAGATTGTAAAATTTCCCCGCCAACAGATTTTAATTTCTCTTCAGCTGATGCAGTGAAATTACCTACTTTTACAGAATAAGCATTACTAACTTTTCCGCCACCAAGAAGTTTCTCAAATCCGGCACTTTCAAGGTCTACGACTTTTTTGCCACCTTCTTCTTTACCAAATTTACTGAATAAATCATCTAAATCTCTAACACTTGCCCATTTTTTTGTGATATTTGGATGAGGTGGACTAGTTGATTCATGACCATAATGATCTGGTTCATCTTTTAACAAACTACTGTAATGGTGTTTTTGGAAACCAGTGACTCCAAGACCTCCTTTATGACCACTTGCACGATGTTGACCTACTTGTCCCCATCCCATATGTCTGCCACCTCGTAGTCTTCGAGTTTTTCTTAGTCTAGTTGCCATGTTAAATCATTCTCCTAACAATTGTATCAAGTTCTTTGTTAGCACCAAGAACACCTTTTTGTCCATATAATTTCTTGGTACTTCTTTTGAATCCATGTACTGGAGGTGCTAAAGCAAACCAAGGTTTGAGTGGAGATAATTTTGATAGTGTAGCTTTTCCTTCAGCCAAAGCAGTTGCAAGTTCAGCAGTACTAGAAAATCCTAATGCTTTAAGATCCTCGTCTGTAATTTTTTGATAACCACCTTTTCGGGCTTTCTTTTCAATCAATTCTTGTGCTAATGATGCATCAATTTCAATCCAAGAAACATAGTGTTGTACTTTTCTTAACATTCCTAAAGTATTATCTTTAGCAGGTAAAATTGTTGCACGATATTTTTTATCTAATTTTAATAAAGTCATTGTAGTGGTGGCCCAATAAGGACAATCTGCTTGACCTTTTATTCTAACAACAAGATATGCATTTGCCATTTTAATTATCCTTGACTGAATGTCTGTCTAAGACAATCCAGTACAGCTTTTGAAGTTGAATTCATTGTAGGAGTAGAACCTTTTGCGGTAGTCCATGCATCCTTAAGACCTGCTAATTCTAATAATCGTTTAATTTTTCCACCTGCAACAAGTCCCAAACCACGAGGTCCAGGAATAATTTCAATAGTTACACTTCCACCTTTTCCTTTTACTTTGAATGGAACAGAATGATGTTGATCACATTTACATTCCCAACTACCACAACCCATTTTGATTGGTTGTATATTTAGAAAAGCTTGACTAGTTGCTTTTTCAATTGCAATTCTCATTTGTTTTGATTTACCTTGACCAATTCCCAAATATCCATTTTCATTTCCTGCTGCAACAATTGCTTTGAATCTAGTAGATTGTCCATTAGATGTCATTTTTTGAATGATACCAACATCAACAACTTCACTTTTTAAATCAGGTAATAATTTTTTAATAATTCCAGATTCTTGAATTCTTAATCCTTGTTCAAGAATTTCTTCAACAGAAGTAATTTCTCCAGATGCAACTTTTTGTCCCAAAATAGTTTTTGGTACCCAAACTTCTTCTTCTGGTTCTCTTCGAGGTCGTCTAGGGCGTGCAGCTGCTGCTCCAGGTGGACCACGTCCATATACAGGTGGACCTCTACCTCTTCCACCCTGACCGCCTTGTCCAGGTTTAGATTGTCCAGGTTTAGATTGTGCTGTTTGACTCATGTCTATTTGACCTCACTGTCTATTGTTGATTTAAATTTAGAAATTTCATTTTTAACGGTTAAATGTTCACCGTTGATTCTTTCATCAGCTGGAAATGTTTCAGCATCAGCTGGGACTTCAAGACCAGCATCAATAACTCCTTTCAAAGCTGCTGCCATTCTTTGGGTATATCGTTTAGTACCAGTATACAAAATTGCATCTTTTGCACCTTTACCTAATGCTTTCTTACCAGCCAAATAACCAGTAAGATATGCTGCAGATACACTTTTTCTAGAACCTTTCCATCCTTTTTCAAGTAAGTATCTAGAATGGGCAGATGCAACAACAGTGTCGCCAGTCATACCAGGTTTGAGAACTTGGACTTGTGTATTCTCATTTGAAATATTTACAGTAATGAAATCACGTTTACCCATTAACATGGTTCCGCGTTTACGATAATTGGTCTTTTCCTCTCTTAGTCTTCTCAATATTTTTGAATAAGCCATCTACAGGATCTGACTTTGAAACTGCTATTATATACGTTAAGCGTGAAGTAGTGCTGAAAGTAGAGCTTTTTGGGAATGTAATCTATTTTCTGCCTCATCCCAAACTACAGATTGAGGTCCATCTATTACAGATGATGTCACTTCTTGATCACGTTTTGCAGGAAGACAATGTAAAAAGATCGCATTTTTCTTTGCAAGATCCATAATTTTATCATTAACTTGAAATTTTGGAAGGAATTTTTTGATTCTTTTAGGATCATTATTGTGAATCGAAGAATAAGTATCGGTAACAATTACATCAGCATTTTTAGCGGCTTTTAGAGGATCAGTAGTTAATTCAATATCAGTTAAATTTTGAGAAACTTTAACAGTCGACTTATCAGGTTCAAATCCTTTTGGAGTTGCAATAGACATGGTAACACCAGATAAGGCAGAGCCAAAAATCATAGAATTGCAAACATTGTTTCCATCTCCAATCCAAGCAATTTTTAATCCTTTGAGGATTTTTTTCTTTTCTTTAATTGTCATAAAATCTGCTAAAATTTGACAAGGATGAAATGAATCAGATAGTCCATTAATTACAGGAATACTTGCATGTTCAGATAATTTTTCAAGTAAGGAATGATCATAAACACGAGCCATTATACAATCAGTATAACGTGAAAGAGTTTTTGCAGTATCTTCAACAGATTCACCGCGAGATAATTGCATGTCATTAGAAGATAAATTAATTGCATGGCCTCCTAATTGATACATACCAGTTTCAAAACTTACACGGGTTCGAGTTGAGGGTTTTTGAAAAATCATAGCTAATGTTTTATTTTTCAATATCGGTTTGTTTGAACCCTTTTTCAATTCTTTTTTTATTTTAATAGAATTATCAATTAATCCTAAAAATTCTTTTGGAGTTAATTCAGATAAAGTAAGTAAATCTTTTGTTTTAATTTTCATTTTTTAAACCGTCCAAATAATCCTCGTTTCTTTTTAGGTTCCTCTTCTTTATCTTGTTTGTGCATCTCTTCTTTATCAAGTGAAGTAATTTTAGATTCACTAGAATTAGGTTTTCCATCTTTAATCCATTGACGAATTTTATTACCTAACTTCACTGCTTCAGAATCAGATTCAGGAGGAGGTACATCAAATAAATCAGAATATTTTGCAATTTCATCATCCTTGATTCCATCAAATGGATCATCAGATAGAACTTCAGGCTCTGGTTCTGGTGTTGGCTCTGGTTCTGGTGTTGGCTCTGGTTCTGGTGTTGGCTCTGGTTCTGGTGTTGGCTCTGGTTCTGGCGTGGTTAATTTAGAAACATCAGTTTTTTCGATTGTAACATCATTTAATGATCCAAAAACAGTTTCCAAAAAGATGTCCTTGTCAAAAGATTTCAAATCAGAATATTCTTGTCCAGTTCCCAAGTAAAGAACAGGAGTAGATGTGACTTTTGCAATAGATAATGCAGCACCGCCTTTTGCATCAGCATCACTTTTTGTCAATATGGAACCATCAAACTTCACATATTCATGAAATTCACGTGCTTGATTTACAGTATCATTTCCAGCTAAAGAATCACCAACAAAAATAGTCATATCAGGATTTACAACTTTAATAATTTTTTCAATTTGTTCCATCAAATTTTTACTTGTTTGCATTCTACCTGCAGTATCAATTAACACACAATCGGTTTTGTGAGATTTTGCATATAGTACTGCATCTCTAGCAACAGCTGCAGGATCAGATTCATAATTTTGTGCAACAAGTTTTAGATTAAGACGATTAGTATGTTCTCGTAATTGTTCTATGGCACCAGCTCGAAAGGTATCAGCAGCTGCAATTACAACTGAATATTTTTTTTCTTGAAGTAAAGACGCAAATTTTGCTAAGGAGGTAGTTTTTCCAGTACCATTTATTCCCACAAATACAATCAGAAAGGGTTGATTCTTTTTCTTTTTTTCATCAATTTTTTCAAATATATCAATAGATCCAACATTATCAAATAAACTAGAAATACTAGAAATTAAATTATCTTTAACAAATTTTTCAATTTCATTTTTATCAACTTTAGAACCAATTAATTTTTCTTTTAAATCAGATTTGATAGAATCAATAACTTCACCAGCTACATCAGATTCTAAAAGAGAAATTTCAAGTTCAAAAAGTATATCTTCAATATCTTTTTCATTAAGTTCTTTTTCTCCAAGACTTTGGGCTACATTGGAAAACGCCTTACGAAGACTATCAAACATATTCTATCCCAAATTTGGCGGTTGTTGGGATTGCATTAGTTGATTCATCTGTGCCTTTCCTTGTTCTAGTCTATTTCCAGCATCCTGTTTTTTGGCAGCAGTATCTTGTAAAGCAATTTCAATTTCTTTTATTCTAGCTTCAAAATAATTAATTGCGGCAGGAAAATCTTTTTCAACTGCAACACCAGCACCAATATTTACAACAATTTTGTTATTGGATGAAATTTTTGTTGGGATATAAGCACCCATTCCAAGAGGAACTAAAGTATCAGAATCAGACTGATTACCAAGAGATTTTATCGATTCTATAGCAGCAGTAGCTTCCCTCAAAATACTTACAAAAGTTCCTTCTCTTTGAGATAAATCAGAGAAATACGTTTCAAGCATTTGCATCTGTTGCATTAATTGTTCAGCCTGCTGTTCACTCATGTATAACAATTCATGCTCAGATGGTTATAAATTCATTCATGAGGAAAAATTAGAAATTAAAAAATAAAATAAAAAATAAAGAATTAACTTTATTTTGCTTTAGAGAATCTATCCTCTACTTCATCCCAGTTTACTACATTCCACCATGCGGCAATGTAAACTGGTCTTTTGTTTTGATAGTTTAGATAGTATGCGTGTTCCCAAACATCACAGCCCAATAATGGTACTAATCCTTCAGTTCTAGGACTAGTTTGATTTGGCATTGATTTGTATTCAACTTTAGATGTTGAAGGATTGTATACTAACCATCCCCAACCACTACCTTGAATTACTGCGGTAGTAGATGTGAATTTCTCTTTAAAGTCAGCAAAGCTTCCAAAAGAATCTTTGATTGCATCAGCAATTGATCCTCCAGGTTCTCCACCGCCATTTTGTTTCATGCTATTCCAAAATAACCTGTGGTTATCATAACCACCACCATTGAAATTAATTGCACCTCGTTTGTCCTCAGGTACTGAATTAATATCAGATAAGATATCAAGGATATCTTTATCTTGAATTTCAGTTGGACATGTTTCAAGTGCTGCATTTAATTTGTCAGTGTATGTTTGATGATGTTTTGTATGATGAATCTCCATTGTTTTTGCATCAATGTGAGGTTCCAAAGCATCATAAGCATATGGCATTTCAGGAAGTGTGTATTTTCCCATGAATTAATTTAAAATTTTATTCCATTTATTGCTTTAGTAAGCAATTCATTTTTACTTGTTAAAAAACTAAAAAATTCATGAGATCATTACTCATTTTTTCCATAACATTGGTTATCATTTCTAGTATTATCACATCACAATTAATTCAATCAGAAAATGAAATTACAACATACATTGAAAATAGTGTCCCATACGTTGGAACAGAAATTCCAAGAACGGATGGAATGGATGGAACCGGAATTAAAATAGCTATTATCGATACAGGTGTCGATTTTAATCATCCAGATTTGTTTGGATGGGGTTCAGATGGAAAAGTAATTGGAGGGTATAATTTTATTCAACCAGATGAATTACCCATGGATACTAACGGACATGGAACTAAAGTTGCAGGAGTGATTGCAGCAGATGGAAATACATTTGGAGTTGCTCCTAAAGCAAAAATTCTAGCTTACAAAGTATCAGAAGATGGAGAAGGTGTTTCATCAGAATTAATTTCAGGGGCAATTCAAAAAGCAATTGAAGATGAAGCAGATATCATTAACATTAGTTTAGGAGTTAATCGAACTAATTCAAAAATAGATAATGCAGTCAATCATGCATTAGATAATGGAATTTTTGTGGTAACAGCTGCAGGAAATGATGGGCCAGGATTAGAAACAATTGGAAGTCCAGGAAGGAATTTGCAATCATTAACAGTTGGTGCAACTTACAACAACATGACTTCAAGTTTAATTGCAACATTAGAAATAGATGAAAAACAATATACAGTAATTCCAATGGTAGGCTCTTCAAAAACAAGTGAGCCAATTACAGGAAAAATAGTTTTTGGAGGTTTTGGAAAAAATAGTAATTTAGAAAATCTGAATGTTAAGAATACAATACTAATTGTAGAAAGAGGAAGTGATGTTGAAGGAGAATTATTATTTTTTTCAATTAAAGAAATGAATGCTGCAAAAGCAGGAGCTAAGGCATTGATTGTATATAACAATCAACCAGGAATTTTTTTGGGAGAATTAATTCATGAATTTTCAGAGCCAGGATACACACCACAAATTCCAGTTGTTTCAGTAGATAGAGAAGAAGGATTAGAGATAATTGAAACAATTGAAAAAAATAGTTCTGGAATAATGAACTTATTTTATAATCCAGATTTCATAGCACATTTTAGTTCAAGAGGTCCGGTTTCATCATTTTATATCAAACCAGACATGGTAGCACCAGGAGCATACATCAATACTACACAAATCAATTCTAGTTACAATTTTACAAGTGGAACTAGCTTTGCAGCACCACATGTCAGTGGTGCAGCAGCATTGTTACTACAAAAAAATCCAGAATTGCAAAATCAAGAGCTAAAATCATTGTTAATGACCACAGTACAACCAGTTTCAAATGCTTATGGACAGGAATTTTCATTACATGAATCAGGCTCAGGTAGATTGGATATAGCCAATGCATATAATGCAAAATTAATCATAAGTCCAACAAATTTTGTAATAAATTTCTCTCCAGAGCAACTCTCGATTGAGAAACAATTAGAATTAAAATTAATTGAAGGGGAAATAGAGGAAATCAATGTTAAATTTGAAGGACCAGAATTTATAGAATTTACACATAATATTAAAAACAATAAGTTACAAATTGAATTAAACGTAATTGGTGAAGAGTATGGAGAACACGAGGGGAAAATATTCATCAATCATGAAAAAACACAATATACAATCCCAGTTCTTATGCACTATACAGAAGGTTCAATTTTAGTAAATCAGGAGAATGAAAAATTATTTTTTGAAATAGTACATCCAGACAAATGGAGTTTTGCAAAAATTTCAGTTACAAATAGTAAAAATGGAAATATGGATACTACTACTACTACACCAAATAAAAAAACATCAATAGAAATCTATGATAATGGAGAATATTGGATTGAAGCAAAAATCAAAGTAAATGAGAATACATCAGATGCATTTAATACAATTAAAATTAATTCACTTTCAGAAAAAATAGAAAAAATTGAATTAACAAATATTCCAGAAAAACAAATCATCATCATAATTTCAATAGTCACAATTGTTGGAATTGTGGGATTACTAATTAGAAAATAATCTATGCAGAAAATTTTGGACCTGCTGAAATTATATCATCTGAAACATTTTCAAATTTCTTAAAGTTCTCAACAAACATTTGTGCTAATTTTTTTGCAGAAAGATCGTAAGAATCTTTGTCAACCCAAGTATGTTTTGGATCCAAAATTTCAGATGGGACACCTTCAACTTCTGTCGGAATATCAAGATTGAACAAGTCATCATGACGATATTTGACAATATCAAGTGCACCAGAAATTGCAGCTGTAACCATTGCACGGCTGTATTTGATCTTTATTCGCTTTCCAACACCATATGGGCCACCTGACCATCCAGTATTAACAAGATAAACGATAGTGTTATGTTCATTAATTTTTTCACCGAGAAGTTTTGCATAAACTGAAGCTGGTCTAGGCATAAATGGAGCACCAAAACACTGAGAAAAGACAGATTTTGGTTCTTTAATACCTCGTTCAGTTCCTGCTAATTTACTAGTATAACCAGACATGAAATGATACATTGCTCCTTCCTTTGTCAATCTAGAAACAGGAGGCAAAACACCCAAAGCATCTGCAGTTAAAAATACAATAACGCGTGGATTTCCTCCAACACTTGGAATTACTGCACCTGGAATGAAATCTAAAGGATAACCAACACGAGTATTCTCAGTTAATGAATTATCATCATAATCTGGAATGTTATCATTTAGTACAACATTTTCTAAAAGAGCACCAGGCTTGATTGCATTCCAAATTTCAGGTTCTGCTTCTTGACTTAAATTAATACATTTTGCATAACATCCACCTTCAAAATTAAATGTACCATTGTCAGACCAACCGTGTTCATCATCACCAATTAATTTTCTATTAGGATCTGCAGAAAGAGTTGTTTTACCTGTACCAGATAATCCAAAGAATAATGCAGTATCTCCTTTTTCACCAATATTTGCAGAACAATGCATTGGGAAAATATTACGGTCAGGTAATAAGAAATTCATTACACCAAACATAGATTTTTTCATTTCACCAGCATATTCAGTTCCACCAATTAAAACAATTTTTCTAGTTAAATCAATTAAAATAAAGACATCAGTTCTAGTTCCATCAATTTCAGGATCAGCTAAAAAGTCATTAATACATAAAATAGTAAACTCAGGGTCATGTTTTTGTAATTCTTCATCAGTAGGTCGAATAAACAAATTACTTGAAAACATACTTTGCCAAACATGATCATTAATTACTCTAATAGGTAAACGTGTTTCAGGATCAGCACCTACGAAACCATCAAAAACAAAAAGTTCTTTGTTAGCAACAAAATCTTTCATCTTTTCAAAAAGTTTTTCAAATTTACCACTTGGAAATTGATGATTAATTTTTCCCCAGTCAATAGTTTCATGGGTTTTATCATCATACACAATAAATCGGTCATCAGGTGATCTACCAGTATACTTTCCAGTGTTAACAGAAAGAGAACCTGTTGAATTTACAACACCTTCTTTTCTATCAACAGAAATTGCAACCATTTCATCAGTAGATAAATTTCTATGAACTTTAGAAGGATTAATTCCAAATGCCGTTAATTGTGCCAAAAACTGTTCAGTTGTAGATTTACCAAGTAATTCAGTCAATTTTCCGATCTCCTATCGTGTGTTTGAGCATATACAGGGGTCATAAGATATTTAGATCCGCCCTGATTTTCCTTATTATCTCTTTTCCATAGAGGATTTTTTTAGGTCGAGGAACGTATTTATTCCAAAATTCAAGACTTAGTTCCATGCCAATCAACAAGGAATTGATCGAAAAAAGACAGGAAGTAAAAGAAAACAAACCTGATTTTGTTAGACCAGAAAGTTGGCGTTATGTTAGACTACAAACCAATTGGAGAAAACCAAAAGGAATAGATCATCATCAAAGAAAACAAAAGAGTAGAGGTCGTCCAGGTTTAGTTAAAGTAGGATATGGTGGACCTAGAGATGCAAAAGGATTACATCCTTCAGGATTTACAGATAATCTAGTTTACAACATTACAGATTTAGAAAAATTAGACCCAAAAAAAGATGGAGTCAGATTAGGACATGGTGTTGGTACTAGAAAAAGAAAAGAAATTGTTCTAAAAGCAGTTGAAAACAAATTTAAAATATTTAATGCAAGAGTGAGTGTAATTGCCAATAAATCTTAAATCTAAAAAAAGACTCGCTTCCAGAGTTACAGGTGTTGGAATTCACAGAATAAAATTTGATACTGATCACTTAGATGATATCGCAGATGCAATTACTAGAGAAAACATCCGTAGTTTAATTACTGCAAATACTATTCAAATCAAATCATTTACAGGAACATCAAGAGGAAGGGCACAAACAAAATTAGATCAAAGAAAAAAGAGAGGTACCAAACAAGGTTCAAAACAAGGTACTAAGGGTGCAAGAGTAGGTAAAAAAACAGTATATGTTGCAAAAGTACGTGCACTAAGAAGATTATTAAAAATTGCAAAAGATAGAAAAGATTTGACTAATCCAGAATTTTGGACATTATACAAAAAAGTAGGCGGAAATACAGTTAGAAACAAAGCTCACTTGAGAACTTTAATGGATGAAATTAAAACAAAAAGAACAGATTAGAATCTAAATAACTTTTTATCAAAACTCTGAATTTTACCATTAGTAATTTCAATACCTTCATCAGAAAGCATTTTCATTTTGACATGTTCGCCATAAGCATATCCACCAATTTTACCAGTAGACATTACAACACGATGACAAGGAACTAAAACAGGGTAAGGATTTTTGTTCATGATTTTCCCAATTATTCTTTGACCATTTTTTAATCCAACAGCTTTTGCCAAATCACCATAAGTTGTAACATGACCCTTGGGAACATTCATTAGTTTTTTGTAGACATGCTGTTCAAGATTCATAATCTAATTATCTCAAGGGATGTAGATTCCAATAAATCAAGAATTTTTTGTTTGTTAGGTCCTAATCCACGCCAATCTAAAAGAGCAAATTTTGCCATTTTATTTTGTAAAATAATATGAGAAAAGAGTTCTTCATCTAGATTCTCTAATGCATGTTTTGGTATTACTGTACCAAGAGCATATTTTCCATTTAACAATTCAGCAGTAAATTTTGAAGGATAATGAGTACCACCAAAACAAATTGCCACAGGATTTTCAGGTAAGGCATTAACAAAAACACGATGAACCAATTTTGCAATAGAAATACACAGAGATTCATCAGTCCATTGTTTTTCAGTTGTACCAATTTCAATGAAAATTGAAGGTTTAGTTAATGCAGTTGGACCATGATGAGTTGCCTCAATAGTTATTTGAAATTCTGGAAATTTAGATTGGTATTTTTGTAATGTTTGAAGATATTGTTTTTGAAGATTAGGATGAGGTATCGCAACTTGTCTATCATTACCACCAAATTTTGCTTCTGAAAAATTTCCAGTACTATGACAAGTTAATGCAAGTACACCAGATTCTGCGGCATGTTTTGAAAGGAAGACAAATCCATCATAATCATATTTTTCTTCAAGCCAATCAGCAGAGATAGAAGGGGTCGAAATTATGATCAAATCATAATATTTTCCATGAAAAATATCACCATCCAAAGTCATTTCTTGTGAAAGAAATTTTGCCATATTGTAACCTGCAGGGTCATCTCGATAAGCAACTAAGAGTTCCATGAGATAAGGAATATAAGGACACCTTATTAATTTCCACCAATGAACCCGAAACAGACTTTGAAAAATATGTCTAATACTATGAAGATGGCTAAAAAGCCAGATAAGGATGAATATACACAGCATTTGAGATTAGTATTAACAGGAATTTTAGGAGTTGGTGCTATTGGATTTACAATTCAATTTGTGTTTTCGGTAATCACATTTGGAAGATAAAAAATGTCTGAAGAAATAAAATCACACTTATTTGCAATTAGAACCACAGGAGGACAAGAAAAAGTGGTTATGAGATTATTAGAAGCTAAAGCAAATGCTAACCAAATTAACATTCAATCAGTATTTTGGGTGAGTGATCTTAAAGGATATGTTGTAGTTGAAGCTGTTAATCCTAGTGATGCATATTTAGCAGTTGAAGGTGTCAGACATATTCGAGGTCAATTAAGAGGAGAACTAGCATTTGAAGACATAGAAGGATATCTTGTTAAGAAATCAACAGTTTTGACATTAGCAGTGGATAATATTATCGAAATTACTGGAGGTCCATTCAAAGGAATGAAGGCTACAATTACTAGAATAGATACAGACAAAGAAGAAGCCACAGTCGTCTTATTAGATGCATCATATCAATTACCAGTAACAGTAGATGCAAACTACCTAAAACTCTCGAGTGGAGCTTAGGAAGGATTAAATTTTCATTTTGAGTTGAATTAAGAATGGGAGAACAAAAAGTATCATCACTTGTAACTGGAGGAGGAGCATCTGCCGGTCCACCATTAGGTCCAGCATTAGGTCCTCTAGGCGTTAACATCATGGAAGTTATCGCAGCAATTAATGATAAAACAAAAGATTTCGAAGGAATGAAAGTTCCTGTAACTGTAATAGTTGACACAGACACAAAAAAATACGATATTGAAATTGGTATTCCTTCAGCTGCAGCACTAATTATGAAAGAAGCAGGAATACAGAAAGGTTCCAGCACTTCAGGTACTGAATGGGCAGGGGACGTAACAATGGATTCAATTGTCAAAGTGGCAAATACAAAACTCGAAAAATCTTATGCAACATCAATAAAATCAGTTGCAAAATCCATCATTGGTACATGTGTAGCATTAGGTGTTAAAGTAGAAGGAAAAACACCTAAAGAAATCACTGCAGAAATCAATGAAGGTAAATGGGATCAAAAATTCCAATAATTATTCAATAAGATAAACAGGATTTTTATCTGTTTTTTGTAACTCTACAAAGGTTTCAGTATTTTGAATACCTTCTATTTTTCCAATTTTTTCAATTACTACTGAATGTAATGCTTCAAGATTTTTAGCATAGACATCAATCATAATATCAAATCTTCCAGTTACCTCTGAAATTGAAACAACCTCAGATGTTTCCATAAATTTTTTATGAATTATTTCTTTTAATTTTGGATCTCGATTAATTCCAACAGAAGCTTTTACTCCTATACCTAACAGAGATTCATCAATTTCAACAGTGAATTTTTTAATTAATTTTTTTTTCATTAATCTCTTAATTCTGCTATATAGAACAGAAGCATTAATTCCGAGTTTTTTAGATAGTACAGGTACAGAAATAGATCCATCCATAGTTAATTCATAGAGTAATTTCATATCAAGGTCATCAAAGCGATGCAATGTACTAGAAAACCGGCTTTCTCATTTAATATATCTAGGTTTTAACATAAATTTGCTTATAAATTGCAATTATCAGGTGTAAAAAATAGAATTTTTTAAAATAAAATATATGCAAAAACTAATCTCTAAACGATTTTAAGTAGGTTTTCTGAAATTTGTTCGTAATGATTACAGAAGCACAATTGGCAGAAGTCATAACTAAAGCCAAAGAGGGAACTAAAAAGAGGAAATTTAAACAATCTATTGAACTAATTATAAATTTTAAAGATATTGATGTGAAAAAAGGATTTGCAATTAATGAAGTAATTCAACTACCAAAAACTAGCTCTCCTGCAACAGTATGTGTAATTGCTACAGGTGATATGAGTCAAAAGGCAAAAGCTGCAAAAGCAGATTCAGTAATTGGAAATGATGAATTGACAAAATATGAAGCTAACAAAAGAGAGTCAAGAAAATTCATTAACAAATATGATTTCTTTTTAGCAGATACAAAAATTATGCCAACAGTTGGTAAAGCACTGGGTCAACTTCTAGGTCCTAGAGGAAAAATGCCAACACCAGTTCCATTTAACGCACCTATTGATGCATTTTTAGCAAGATTTAGAACATCAATCAAAGTTAGAACAAGAGCATCATTATCAATTGCATGTAAAATTGGAGATGAGTCTATGGAAGATGCAGATTTAGCAACTAATGCATTTACTGTTGTAAGTGCAATAGAGAAGAAATTACCAAATGGTGAAAAAAATATTAAAAAAGTTTTGATAAAAACAACAATGGGTAAACCAGTAAAACAAGTACAGGAGATAAAGAAGAAGTATGCATGAAAATAGAACTACATATCCAAAAAGAAAAACGGAAATGTATCAACAATTATTAGAATTACCAAAAAAATACAAAACCATTTCAATAATTAAAATGGCTAAAGTTCGTTCTACACAAATTTTACCATTAAGAAAAAGTTTGAAGGGTGAAGTAGAGTTTGTATGTGTCAAAGATAGAGTTGCAAAAAAAGCACTTGAAACATTAGACGTTCCAGGAATGAAAGAATTTTCTGCAGAACTAAAAGGACAAGTTATGTTCATATTTACAAATATGTCTCCATTCAAACTAAACGTACTATTAGGTAAAAACAAAGTCATGATGAATGCACGTGGTGGAGATATTGCAAGCATGGACATCACAGTACCTGAGAAAAACACAGGAATTGCACCAGGACCAATGCTTACAGAATTCAAAGATGCAGGAATTCCAACTAAAATTGATCAAGGAACAATTTGGATTGCAAAAGAAACAACACCAGCAAAGAAAGGTGATGCAATTAATGAGAAACTAGCAGCAATTTTAGGTAAATTAGATATCAAACCAGTTGAAGCAGGAATTTCACTTTATTCAGCAGTAGAAGAGGGACTAAAGTATACCGAAGAAGAAATGATAGTTGATGTTGAGAAGACCAGAAACATGTTTGCACAGTTCCATCAAGAAGCAGTATCATTATCAATTGAAGCAGGCTACATTACTGCAGATAACGTTACACAAATCCTTACAAAAGCAGCACAATCTGCACGCTCTGTATCTATTGAATCAGGTTTCATGACAGATGAAACTAAAGAACAGATTTTACAAAAAGCAGATGCACAAGCTAAAGGCGTAGCAAGTCAAGCAAAAGATTACACACCAGCATAAAATTAATTTTTTAATTTTAACTCAAGATTCACGAGCACGTGGAAGATTCCAATTATACTTTATTCCCATCAACCTCAAAGATGTAGTTAGAATAATTCCAATAATTGTGGCATAGTAAATTTCATCAGTAAAATACAAAATTACTGAAAATATAACAATTCCAATAAAACTTGCAGAAAGATAAAATTCTTTTACAAATACGATTGGGGATTGATTGACAAAAACATCTCTCAAAATACCACCACCAACAGCAGTTAAAATACCTGCTAACAAAATGGCTAAGAAATTTAATCCAAAAACATTGTATGCAAAAGTTGCTCCAATTATTGTGAACACACCAAGTCCAATAGCATCAAATTTTAAAAATAGATTCCAATGTTTTTTTAATTTAGAATACAAAAAGAAAATTACAATTCCAGATGCAATGGTAACTATCACATAGGTCGGATCAGCAATGGAGTTAGGAACGCGACCTAAAACAACATCCCTTATGGTACCACCTGCAACACCAGTAATAGTTGCAAGTAATAAAATTCCTACAAAATCAAATTTTTTTTCAATTGCTTTAAAGGCACCAGTAATTGCAAATGCAATTGTTCCAAATAGATCTAAAACATAAATAAAAAATTCAGTAGAAAAAGAAAATTCTGTCAACAAATACAAAAACTGCATACAGAGTAATTAAGATTAATAAAAATAAGTATAAAATTAAGTTGAAAGAATAAAGTTGCTTAGCCGAATAAGGATGATAATCCTTCCATGGCTGCTTCTTCGTTTTTAGGTTCTTCTTTCTTTTCTTCTTTTGCTGGTGCATCTGATGCTGCTTCAGCTGCCGGTGCGGCTGCTGCAACTGCTACAGGTGCGGCTTTAACTGCCTCATTGATGTCAACATCAGCTAAGGCTGCAACTAGTGATTTAACTTGGGCTTCATTAACTTCAGCGCCAGATGCTTTAACAACTGAACTGAGGTTTGCCTCGTTAACTTCTTTGTCTAGTTTGTGAAGAAGTAAAGCAGCGTATACATATTCCATTGTAACATGAATCTCTTAGGGCATAATATAAAACTATGGTGAAGTTACGCCTAAAATGAAATATTTAATTTAGAATTTTAAGACTTCTACAAACAGCATACAAAGTTCTCTTCAAATTTGGATCGGTTAAGGTATCCATTCTATTTCTCAAAATTCTTTTTGCCTCATCTCTTTCAGTACCAGGAGCCAAAGATAAAACAGTATTAACAAATTCAGGAATGGATTCACGTATCCAACCATCAAGAACAGCATAAACTTTTGGAGGAAGAATATCACATTTATCAACATCAAGATCTAAAACATCAGCATAATTTTCAGATTCAACTCTATACACCAAGGCTAAAACAACATTATCGGGAGTTGGATGATTAAGAATTTCCTCAGATCTTTCACCAGTTTTACCTTGAGAAATTTTATTTTTGAGACCAATTGGATTTACAATAATACCATTAACACCTACTTTTCTGCCATCAACACCACTGACAACAGCAAAAATAAAGTCATTAAAATCACCATTTTTTTTAACTGAGAACACATAGGTTCCTTCTTTGAGCTGGGGTTTGCTTCCAAACATGATTAGGATAAAGGATTGATTATATTTAATGTAATCATTAATCGACAATACTTAATATCGGAAAGAGGCATGCTCATCGTTGGATAAAAATCAAATTCTAAAAGAATTTTCATCAGATCCGGACAAATACTACAATGTCAAATTATTCCAAGAACAAGGATTTGTTAGAAAATCATGTTCTAAATGTGGAAGATTCTTTTGGACTTTGGATGCAAATAGGACACTTTGTCCAGATGATGGAACAGATACGTATTCATTCATCGGAGAACCGCCAACATCAAAAAGATTTGATTACACACAAGCTTGGAAACAAGTTGAAGAATTTTTCGTAAAAAATAATCACACATCAGTTAGCAGATATCCGGTGGTATGCAGATGGCGTGATGATTTGTATTTTACAATTGCATCAATAGTGGATTTTCAAAGAATTATGGGTTCAAAAGTGGTATTTGAATTTCCTGCAAATCCATTAGTGGTCCCACAAACATGTTTGAGATTCAAAGATTTAGAAAATGTTGGAGTTACAGGAAGACACTTTTCAAGTTTCTGTATGATTGGACAACATAGTATTCCAAATAATCAAGGGTATTGGAAAGATGAATGTGTTGATTTAGACTATAGATTACTAACTGATCAATTTGGAATTAAAAAAGAAGAAGTAGTTTTTGTAGAAGATGTATGGGCAGGTGGAGGTTCATTTGGTCCATCATTAGAATACTTTGTTAGAGGATTAGAGCTTGGTAACGCAGTCTTTACTGAATTTCAAGGGGAGTTAGGACAGCACACTACTCTAGACCAAAGAGTAATTGATATGGGTGCAGGGTTAGAGAGATTTGCATGGATTACTATGGGTACACCTACAGCATATGATTGTTGTTTTGGTCCAATCAATGAAAAATTATACAACACAATTGGAATAGATTCAGATTCAGAAGTTTTACGAAAATACTTTACAGAAATTGCAAAAGAAATTGATCATTACGATGATCTAAATCAAGTAAGACGTCTTGCAGTAAAAAATGCAGGTATTACAGATTCACAATTAACAAAAATGATCACACCAATGGAAGGAATGTACCTCATTGCAGACCATCTTCGTACTTTGATATTTGCAATTACAGATGGCGCACTTCCAAGTAATGTTGGTGGCGGATATAATCTTAGAATGATGTTGCGAAGAATTAATGCAACAATTAGCAAGTTAAATCTAAAATTAGACATTGATGACTTGATTGACTCACATATTGATTATCTCAAAGATACCTATCCTGAACTGGATGAAAAAAGAGAAGATGTCAAACAAATTCTCAAGATAGAATCTGCTAGATATGAGGAATCAAAGGTACACATGAAGAAAAAAGCAGAGAAAATTCGTGAGAAAGGTACCCCAACAGTTGATGAACTCATTACATTTTACGAATCAGATGGAATTACTCCAGAATATCTTAAAGAAGTCGATGCAATTGAAGAAGTTCCATCTTCATTTTACTCTAAATTATCAGATTTACATCAATCAGAAAAGAAAAAAGCAATTACTGAATTACCATTAGAACAACTTCCAGAAACAGAGACTCTATTTTACAAAGATGACCCGATGGAATTTGATGCTAAAGTCATCAAAGTATTCGATAACCAAGTGGTATTAGATAGAACATCATTTTATGCCAGAGGTGGAGGTCAGGAACCTGATCATGGAAGCATTGCAGGATTTGAAGTAGTTGATGTGGATAAACATGCAAACATTATCGTTCACAAATTAAAAGGTGGAATTCCAAATGAGGGAGATACCGTTCAATGTAAAGTGGATGTAATAAGAAGGTCGAACATTACAAAGAACCATACAAGTACTCACATCATCAACACATCAGCTAGAAGTGTTTTAGGGTCATGGGTTTGGCAACACTCTGCATTCAAAGATGATGACCATGCAAGATTAGACATTACACATCATTCTTCACTTAATGATAAACAAGTAAAACAAATTGAAGATGCAGCAAATAAAATGATCAAAGATAACTATCCTGTTAAAATTGAATATTTTGACAGAGGTACTGCAGAGCAAAAGTATGGATTTAGAATTTATCAAGGAGGAGTTGTTCCAGTAAAATCCGTAAGAATTGTATCAATTGAAGATAAAGATATTGAAGCTTGTGGTGGAACTCATGTAAATAAAACTGGAGACATAGAATTAATCAAAATAACAAAGACAAAAAGAATTCAAGATGGTGTTGTTCGTTTAGAATTTGTATCAGGACCAAATGCATTTGATTATGTCAAAGAGCAAAAAGAAGAATCAAAGAAAAAAGAACAACAAGCAGTTGTAAAACAGCAATTAGAAAAACAAAGAGAAGAAAATAAGGACAAAGCAAAAGAGAAGATTCCAGGATTTATAGAAAAAATACTATCTGGAGAATCATTAGACTCTGAAGAAATTAACAACAAAGGAAAATTATGCTTTACATCAAGTGATAGTTATGATGATTATTTCCACCAAAATTTTGGAAAGAAATTAGTGGCAAAAGACAATACTGCAGCATTTTGTGGAATTTTTGAAGCAGGTCCAACCATACGAGTAATAATATTTGCAGGTGAGAAATCAGGCGTAAATGCAGGGGATATTGCCAAAGAAATAGCCTCAATTTTAGGCGGTTCAGGTGGTGGTGATGCTAAATTTGCTCAAGGCGGAGGCAAAGACACATCTAAAAAAGACGCTGCAATACAAAAAGCAAAATCAATGATTTTAGGATAAATGAAAAATGGAAATTAACTGGAACCAAATTGAAACTAAATGGCAAGCTAAATGGAACGAGTCAAAAGACTTTGAGACAAATCCAAATGAAAAACCAAAAAAATTTATCACAGTAGCTTACCCATATCCAAACTCACCACAACACATTGGACATGGAAGAACGTACACATTAGCTGATGTTCATGCAAGATTTTATCGAATGAGGGGATTTAACGTATTATTCCCAATGGGATTTCACTATACTGGTACCCCAGTTTTAGGAATGGCAAAAAGAATTCAATCTCAAGAAAAAGAAATCCTTGATGGACTACGAAATGTTTATCATGTTCCAGAAGAAGATATCAAAACATTTGTTGAACCAATAAAAATTGCAGATTACTTTCATGAAGAAATTAAAGCAGGAATGATTGAGATGGGATACTCTATAGATTGGAGAAGAGAATTTACTACAATTGTTCCAGGTTATCAGAAATTTATTGAATGGCAAATTACAACTCTAAAAGAAAATGGTAAAATTATTCAAGGTTCACATCCAGTAGGATGGTGTCCACGTGATCAAAATCCAGTATCTCAACACGATACAATGGGAGATGTTGAACCAAAAATCGATGATAAGAATCACCTAGTCAAATTCAAGTTTGGTGAATACATATTTCCAGTTACAACACTTCGTCCTGAAACAATTTTTGGCATAACTAATCTTTGGGTTAATCCAAATACCATATACAAGAAAATCAAAGCAGACGATGAAAAATGGATTGTATCTGAGGAATGTGCAAATAAAATAAAATTCTTTGGAAAAGAAATTACAATTGAGGGAGACATTGCAGGAAGTGAAATAATCGGAAAATTTGCTACAGCACTTCACAATAATCAAGAAATTCCAATTTTAGAAGCAGAATTCGTAGAGCCTGCTATAGGAACAGGTCTAGTCATGTCAGTTCCAGCCCACGCACCAAAGGACTACCAAGCATTAATGGATCTCAAGGCTAAAAATCACGAATTAGCCTCAAAAATTGAGCCTATTCCAATTATTGTTACAGAAGGATATGGAGAAATTCCTGCAAAAGAAATTTGTGAGAAAATGGGAGTATCAGACCAATCTGACCAAAAATTAGAAGAGGCAACAAACGAGTTATATCTCAAAGAATTCACAGATGGGAAACTAAATGACAAATGTGGAGATTTCCAAAATGAGAAAGTTCAGTTTGGACGAAATAAAGTTAGAGATTGGTTAATGGAAAATAAACATCTAGAAAAATTCCCAGTACTGGAAAATGCACCAGTAAAATGCAGATGTGGAACTGAATGCGTTGTTAAAATTTTGAACAATCAATGGTTTTTGAATTACGGAGATGAAGAATGGAAAGAAACTGCAAGAAATTGTTTTGATGAAATGAATATTCTACCAAGTAAAATTACAACAGAATTCAAAGAAGTAATTGATTGGCTACACGAAAGAGCATGTGCAAGACAACAGGGATTGGGAACTAAACTACCATGGGATAAAGATTGGATTGTTGAGAGTCTATCTGATAGTGTAATTTACATGGCATATTACACCATGTCAAGATTTGTAAATGATGGAACACTAAAACCTGAGAATCTTACAAAAGAATTCTTTGATTATATTTTATTAGATAAAGGAGATATTTCACTAGCTATTAGCACATCAAAATTATCTGAGGATGTAATTAGTATGGTCAAAAAAGAATTCCAATACTTTTATCCAGTTGATTCAAGACATTCAGGACGAGACCTAGTTCAAAATCACTTGTCATTTTTTGTCTTAAACCATGTTGCAATATTTGAGAAAAAATTATGGCCACAAGAAATTGTTGTTAATGGTTCTGTAATGATGGATGGTGCAAAAATGAGTAAGAGTATGGGAAATATCATTCCACTAAGAACTGCAATCAAAGATTTTGGGGCAGATCCAATTAGATTAGCAATTATTTCATCAGCTGAATTACTTCAAGATGCTGATTTTAACATGGAATCAGTCTCAGGCATTCAAAGTAAGCTTGAGTCACTTTTGGAGGAATGCAGTACCCTCAAAGCAGCACAAATTGGTAATTTGGAGGCTGAAGATAAGTGGATTTTATCAAGAACTCAAGGAATGATAGCCCAAGTTACAGAAGCAGTTGAAAAAATGAGGCTACGTGAAGGTCTTCAGGATATACTATTTTCATTTGAATCTGATTTGAGTTGGTATGCAAAGAGAGTAGAGGCCAAAGGAAGAGATAATGTTTCAGGGATATTGCACCAAATTAATTCTGCCAGAGTAGCAATGTTATCCCCATTTGCACCACATATTGCTGAAGAAATGTGGGAAAAATTAGGATACACTGAACTTGCATCAAAATCAGCATGGCCTGAATTTTCAAAAGAAAACATAGATTCAACATCAATTCAATCTGAAGAACTACTAAAATCAACAATTGATGATATTGTAAATATTTTAAAAATAACAAAAATGACTCCACAAAAAATTGTAATTTATGTAAACTCGGACGAGTTCAAATCTAAAGTTTATAGAAAAATTTTAGGAATTATGGTAGGTGGTCAAAACAATATGGGAACAGTAATGAAGGAACTAATTGCAGATCCTCAAACTACAGAAGCTAAAAAAATGCCAGACTATATCCAAAAGGTAATCAAAGACTTGCATTCAGAATCTGAAGAAATTAAATCAATGAAAGTAGAGTCTGAAGAGTTTGATGAAAAACAATTCTTATCTACAGAGTTGGCAAGTATTGGTAAAAAGGAATTTGGAGTAGAGATTCAGGTGTTTGGAGCAACTGATGAGGATATCTATGACCCTAAAGGAAAAGCTCGACATGCAAGACCATTCAAACCAGCTATACTAATTGAATAATTAATAGTGATTTTTACACGTTGAGCAAACATATGCAATTTTAGTTTCTAAATCATAAGGAATGTTCACTTTGGATAGTTGAACTATAGTAAATCCCCTACAAATCTTACAAACGCCTTGCAACAGTACTGATTGTAAAATTTAGAATTAACCAGATGTGTCAAAATCTGGTTCGATCAAGGTCAGAGGTAATTTACCCACGAAATTAACTACTTTTTGAGATATACAACACATGATTAAAGAAATAATTGGATTTGTATGGGACTTAATTTCAGGGCAGTAAAATCAAAATTACCTATCAAATAGAACAGATTCTGACGGATGTAATTTTTTCAAAACATCATAGTAATGAAAAGTCATTTTTTCATAAAATTTTGTGATTGAGTGATTAATTTGGAAAATCATTTTCTCAATAGAAATTTTTTTTGAAAAATCATTTTCATTTTCTAAATTTTTTTCCAATCTAATACATTGTTTTTCCAAAGTTTGAATTTGATTCAAAAATAACGAAACAGAATGTTGAGGAAGAGATTCACTAATTTCTAAAAACGATAATTTGATATCATCATTTACAGTATTTCGATTAACATTAAGAATTTCAGCAATTTTTAGGGCAGGTAATTTTTTTTCAAAATATAATTCATTTACTTTTTTTCTTCGATCTTCTTGTTGTTTTTTTGTATACGGACCACCATTTTTCTTTAAACTCATATTTTACATACAACATACTAGTTTAAGAGAACTAATTTTTTACGTAGACAAGAAATTATCAAATAACTAAA
>ENA-OWPI01000407-OWPI01000407.1-marine-metagenome-genome-assembly--contig:-NODE-407-length-60326-cov-11.668310_pt1 | contig 60326 bp, 37 predicted proteins | sample MGYA00238138_ERZ651775 | MGnify/ENA primary metagenome ERZ651775 (study PRJEB26906, sample SAMN06265043) | marine metagenome | isolation source: Helgoland LTER site | place: Germany:Helgoland, sampling...
GAGAGAGAGAGAGAGAGAGAGAGAGAGAGAGAGAGAGAGAGAGAGAGAGAGAGAGAGAGAGAGAGAGAGAGAGAGAAGAGAGAGAGAGAGAAACATTAGAATGATATATTTACTAGATTTGACTCCAGCAAGTAACTAACTGCTAAACAACTCATAACACATTCTTCACTTTAAAGCCCGCTATCGGTGGTGTGCGGAGATGCTGCGACTTTTCCTCTCGCGCTCCAACACTCACAACATCAACAACACGCGTCGTTCCCTCGTTTCCTCCATCCTCTCGACGTCTTGTTCTTCTTATCATTCGCAACAAACTGTCGCGCATTTACGCAAAAACGACGAAGCGCGAGAGATATTTCTCGTCGGGACTTCGCACGTGTCGAAAGCGTCGGCGAGAGAAACCGAGGAGTTGATACGATTGGTGAAACCGGACGTGGTTGCAGTCGAGCTGTGCGAGGAAAGGTTCGAGCAGCTGAAAAAGCAAATGAAAGAAGACAAAGAAGAGAAGACAAAGAAGACAAAGAAGAAGAGAAGCTTCATGGGAGATTTTCTCGCCATCGTAAAAAATGTCTCCTCGAACCGCGACTTGAACGCTCTGGACCGGTGTTTAGCGATTGGGTTGAAAGCGTTTTACGCGTCTTTAAAATCGAGCGGGATGGAACCGGGCGAAGAATTTCGGGTGGCGATAAGGGAAGCTGAGCGATTGAACGCGCGATTAGTCCTCGCGGATCGAGACGTGAACAAGACGCTCAAGGCGTTGAGGAAGAGCGTATCGGTCGCGGACGTTTACCGTTGGTTTGTCTACGGGGAGAAAAAAGGCGGGCCGACATTACCTCCAGAGTTTGAGAAAATGGCAGCAGCTGGATTTAACTCAACAGAGATGCAAGATTACATGGAAGCGATGAAGAATAGGAACGCCTGTGCGCAAATGATGAAATACATGCAATTTCAATTTCCGAACATAGTGTCCGCTATGGTGCATCAAAGAGACGACGAAATGGCAGATGCGATTAAGAGAGAAAAAGATGCGGAAAAAATCGTCATGGTAGTTGGATTAGCGCACGTGGATGGTATTGTGGAGAGATTAGCGGGTGAATACACGGAAGTTATGAGTGTGAACGATAGTGAGTGACGTTGCAAACAACAAACAATAATACTTCAACGCACGGTGAGAAGCGAAAACGTCGTCTTGCCGAGTACTCTTTGGGTTGGATTTCCGCAACGGGAGGTAACGACGGCGGTAAAATCGTCGAGCAGTTCGCCATCATTTAATTCTGAGGTAGGAATTTTGCCAGGGAATAAGCCGGCAGTCAAGCACGCTTGGATGTTACAGGTTGGACCTCGATATTCCGCCCGGGACACGCGCTCGGGAATTACTCTCGTCGGGGATTGGTAGCGTTCAATTTTTGCGTCCTCGCACCGACGCTCGCCATTCTCGAGGAGTTCACACGTTGCGCCTTTCAAAATAATCGAGTAACTGGGAAACTTTACGGTTTGAGGAATCAACTTTGGTTCCGCAAACGCCGCCGGTCTGCACACTTCGACGGCGCTTCTCAACGAGTCGCTCAAGTCTCTCAAAAGAAAAGACGAGCTCAACCACTCGTTGTTATCGTCCACCCATTTCTGCAAATTGGATTCTACACTCGAAGAAGATGCATCATCGCCACTGCTGCTTGAAGACGACGTTGTGAGTGGTGATCTCGCGAGCTTTTCTAAGAGTGATTCGTCGCCAAACACAGCTGAGCTGTTGGTTGAAAATCTAGAAAATTCTTCTGCGACGGTTTTGATTTCCGCAAACGCGCGTTCTAAGAAGTTACCATTCGTCGATGAACCATCGATAACTTGCGCTGTGATGCACGGCAACACAAGGACGAGAGATATTAAAGAGAGAAAGTAATGCATTTGTGCGTCAAAGATACTTTTTATATGCGGCAGAAATAAAAACGCATTATTTTGCTTTTTCGCAAAAAAGAGGAGAATTGAAGCGACAAGACAGGAGCGAGAAAAAAAAACGCATTTTATGAAAACGTTTCCCCCACCGCAGAGGTGCTTCTGGCCCATAGGCACGATAAAAGGATGGGCTGGACCAACGGGATTCTCTTCAAAATCCACGCCAGAAGACGTGTTGAAGGATATTGACCTATCGAATAGACTCGTCATTGTGACTGGAGCGAACAGCGGCATCGGTAAAGAAACAGCCCTTGCGGCGTTTAAACATCAAGCACACGTCATTTTTGCGTGTCGAAACATCGCAGAAGCATCGAAAATCACGAAAGAGTTGAATTCGCTGTTACCAAAAGATTCAGAACCCCGCGCTTATGCGTACGCGTTGGATTTGAGTTCGCTCGAAAGTGTGCATAAGTTTTGCTTGAAAGTGAGATCGAATTTCAACGCTTTACATGTTTTGGTCAACAATGCGGGCGTAATGGGAGGCGACAAATTCGAAAGAACTGTCGACGGACACGAACAGATGTTTCAAGTCAATTATCTGGCGCACGCGATGATTGTTCGAGAGTTATTTCCTCTGATGCGTAAAGCTGTGGGCGGCGCTCGCGTCGTTTCGGTGAGCAGCCACGTGCATTTTTTCACGCATCGCAAAGGCATCGATTTCTCAAAAGTTACTGGTGCAAATGCGCACGTAAAATCCGACACCGCAAGAAGCTACGGTACATCTAAGCTCGCGCAGATTATCTTTACCCGAGATATGCAAGCATTATCGGCTGCTTCGAGACGCGCCTTCGAAAGCGAAATTTTGTTCTTTTCAGTCCATCCAGGTGCGATCGAAACGAAAGGGAGTCAAAAGCACGAAAATGGGTGGAAAGGCCGGCTCTTGCGAAAGCTTTCGAAGCCATTCATAAAAACCGTCGAGGAAGGCGCATCGACAACCTGCTTCGCCGCGTTCCATAAAGACGCAACCTTTTTCGCCGGGTATTATTTGGCAGACTGCAATTTTTTCCAGAGCTCAAAACATTCGCGCGACCGTTCGCTACGAGAACAATTGCGCGAGGTCACCGAGAAGCTCATAACGGATTTTACGGAGAATGTTATGTGAAAGTATTACTGTGTGGTATATGTACCACGCGTGCTAAAAACTGGTATTAATATTACAACAACAACGTTTTACATATAATAAATAATCGTACACTCTCTCTCGATCTCTACTTTTTTACGTTTCTCTCGCTAACATCGTCTCGTGTACACCTCCGTGTACCCGTACTCCTTCGCAAACGCGTCCACAATCTCCACCTCCACTCGTTCCATCTTCACTTCTTCCCCGACTAAATCTTTCAAACTCGTCACGTCCATTCCTTTCAATCCGCACGGCAAAATATGTTCCCTGAAAAACTCTAAATCCGTCTCGCTATTCAGCGCGAACCCGTGGCTGGTCACGCCGCCGCTAATCTTCACCCCAACCGCACCTAACTTCTTCTTCCCAACCCACACGCCAGACATGTCCGACCCATCCTCCTCGTTCTTCATTTGCCCTCTCGCGTTCGTAATTCCGTATTTCTTCGCCACTTCAATCATCACGTTTTCTAACTTTTCCACGTATTTCCTCGCCCCCAATTTTTGCTCCCTCAAGTGGATAACGGGGTACACGACAACTTGCCCGGGTCCGTGATACGTCACGTCGCCGCCTCGATCCGATTTAATTACGTCGCATTTCAACTCTCTCAACTTCTCTTCGCTCGTTTTAATCGACTTCAGGCCAACTTCGCTTCGTTTCCCGACCGTCACGACCGGAGGGTGTTGCAGAATTAAAAGCGTATCCGGGACGAACGCATTTTTCCTCGCGCAATGAATCGCGTGTTGTAACTGTTGCGCGCGCGCGTACGGGACTAAATGTTGGAAGATTCGGACCGATAAGGTTTTTGTTGTCGACATTATTCTTCGTATATACGACGCATCCACCGCCAAAGAGCGAGCGTTTAGCGTTCTTCTCTTCCCTTTGTATCTAAAGTGTCTAAAAGTGGGGAAAAAGCGGCACTTTTAAGAGAGAGAACGCTTCGGAAAAGCGCAACGCCATGACCGCCGCTCGATCGGCGGCGGTCGCGGCGTTCCTCTCTCGCGGACGTACGCGAAGAAATCATCATCCTTTTTGTTATTTTATGAGCGAATACAGACAGTTCTCCTCGTCGTCGTCTTTGTTTTCGCACGAGAAGTCGACCAGAGATGACGAAGAAGTCACGGGGAACGTCACCGACGACGCTTTTCGAGACGTACCAAAAGACGTCGTCATCGTCGGTGGAGGACCAACCGGAATCGCGTTGCACGCCTTGTTATCCTCGTTCGATGTGAAAAACGTTCTCCTCATTGAGAGATACTCGAACGACGGGCCGTCGAAACACCCGAAAGCGCACTTTATCAACAGAAGAACGATGGAGATTTTAAGAGACCGAAACGCGTTCGGATTTGGTGAGAAAACAACTTCTGTCGCTTCGCGCGTGAGAGAGGAAATGTCGGATGTCGTAAACTGGCGGCATTTTAGGTACGTGACTGGTATCCTAGACGAGAAGAACGAAGAATTAGGGTCTGTGGATCACTTTGCAACGGAACGGATGGAAATTGGGGAGAGGACGGCGTCGACGGAAGGGGTGGCGCATTTTCCGCAACATAGGTTGATGCCGATGTTGTGGGAGAACGCTTTGGAGAAGGCGAAGAAGAGGAGGGAGAATTATGACGACGATGATGATGACGACGCGTTCGTGAGAGGCGACGAGGTTGTTCGAGTAGAGAGGGTGATGTTGAGTAGTCGTAGCGTAAAGAGTTCGAGTAGCAGTCGTGGCGGGAGTAAGAACAGGTGCCGAGTGACTTTGAAATCAGGCAAAGTGTTCGAGGCGAAATACGTCGTCGCTTGCGACGGGGCGAGTTCAGTCGTGGCGAGAACATTGAATAGTGAGGGTAGAGAAACGAAGAAAAAAGGAACCAACACATCTTTCCCGACGCAAACGTTAGGTAATATTCACTTTGTCAGTCGTTCGCTGGCGAAGAGAATTAAAGAGAAAAGTAACGAAGCGATGTTGTATTTCGTGTTCAATAAAAACATCGTAGGAGTTGTCGTCGCGCACGATTTGCGCGAGGGAGAATTCGCGTTGCAGTTGCCGTACCACGCGCCAGTTCAGGATTTTAAAGAAATGTTTACGAAGAAAAAATGCGAGATGTTTGTTCGAAACGCGATTAGTGGTGGTGGTATTGATGTTGATGATAAAAATGGTGTTACGGTTGACGATATCGAAGTACTCGACGTAAAATCGTGGACGATGGACGCGACGGTGGCGAATGTCGTAATTGACGAAGAACGAGCGCCAAGAATTATCCTCGCCGGGGATGCCATGCACGCCTTCCCTCCCGCCGGTGGTTTTGGCATGAACACTGGGATTCAAGATGCGCACAATTTAGCGTGGAAACTCGCCATTGCGATACAAAATGAACGCGATGACGACGCGTTGTCCTCTTCGCTGCTCAACTCGTACGCAAACGAACGAAAAAAAATAGCCTCGGAAAACAAAACGTTAAGCGTAAATAATTACGAACGCGTTTTAGAGATACCAAGAGCTTTAGGTTTAGAACCTCGCGCGCTCGATGCGCTCGTTTTCGCATCCAACGCGTTGCCCGTGCCCCAAGCGCTGAAATCGTTTGCGTTTGAAAAAATCTTGAGCGCCGGACGCATGCAAACGGTGCTTCTCGAAAACGATAAGAAGAATCCATTGGGAGAGTACCGTCGCGAAGCGGTGAAACGGTTGTGTGGCACCTCGGGAGAGACGCTCAAGTTGAAATTTCTCAACGAGGAGCTTGGATTTTCGTACGCGAAAGGCGTCAAAGCGACAAATCCGAACGTCCTCGCCGTGGGGAAACGCATCCCGCACTGTGCGTTAATAAACGCCGACGAAGGAGGAGGCACTATCTCTACGATCGATTTAGGTGGTTCAAACAGCAACTTCGAGTGCCAATTCTTTGCGATAACGTCGTCATCGGTGAACGTAGACGAAGATGCTCTGGAAGAAGCTCGAAAAATGTTACCTAAAGGCGCTGCATTAAAACTCGTCGTCGTTTCATCGTCGTCAGACAAAAAAGACGAGAAGGAGCCCAAAACGACAACAACAACGAAGAAGAAAGGAGACAACGGCGGCGACAACTACGCCATCTACATCGACCCATCGAACGCCGCGTGGACGAGCATCCTCGAGGAATACAACGCCAAGAACACATCGAGAGCAGACGACGTCGCAGAAGTCATTCTCTGTCGCCCAGATGCGCACGTCGCCTTCGTCGGCAGTTTTGCGCGCCTGCCGAACGCCGCGCGAGACGCCACCAGAGGGCATTTAATAGATTTAATAGTCAGGTAGAGATAATAATAGGAATAGAATATTATGTATTAAACTAACTAGGCGAAGAACCAAACGCTTGCTCTTCGGTAATCTGGAACGAGACGCACACCATCGCTTTGTTCGGCGCAACGTCTCGAACCTCGAACACTTTCGCATTTTTAATCGGACATCCCAAGTGACCTTCAGCTCGGGAAATGACGTCTCGATCGGTATGTCCTGGCGGTCGAAACGCGTAGGCGTGTACAGTTGGGAGTTTTCTATTCTCCCACGTCTTTCGATCGAACGAGTGTTTGAGACAATCGAGAAACTCCACCGCGGTAGCCGGGAGGTTCATGACGATGTGATCGAATGTCGCTCCGCTTGGGGGCACAGATGTATTCTTTGCCTCCTCCCGTGCGGTCATTGCCGCCCAGTTTGGTTTCGGTACCGACGTTTCCTCTAATCTTTTGCGTTTCTTTTCTGATTTCTTCTTCGTGTTATTATCTTCGGATTCTTTCTCGTCCTCCTCGTTTCCGTTTTCGTTCGCTTTTATCTTCTCTCGAAATTTTTTCAACTCTTGCTCGTACGCGGAGAGTTCGCGGGCCCACATCTCCTCGGGCGCATCATCACTGCTCTTTCCCGCGGCCGGTTCTAACAACGATTTGATGAACGCTCTCGCGTCCATGTTGTATAATTTCACCGAGTCTTCAATCTTATTCAATTTCACGTTCTTTTGCATCATCTCGAAACAGTCCGGGTTCAAATCGCTCGCGTAGACTCGACACCCTTTCGTTTTCACCGCTGGAACAACGAACGGCCCAACCCCGGCCATGGCATCTACAATCACCTCACCTCTCTTAAACTCCACGTCCACCAACCGTTTATGTTCCGTCTCCAACCTCGAATTCCAATAGACTTTACCAAAATCAACCTCGAAGGAATACCCGTGTTGCTTCACCGTCGCTTTCAAATCCGCGTCGCCGTATAACAACTCCCAATTCGGCACTCGAAACATTGAATCAATCGCGCCTACTTTATTCACTACCGTTCGAATTCTCGAATTCTTATCCGCGATAACTTTCGCAATCGTATATTTATACGGTAAAAACTCTTCTCTCAAATTCACGTGTGCCACGTGCCCCACCTGTTCAAACGCGCTCGGCGTCTCCATCCCGTCTGGCAAGAGCTGTTTCAAAACGTACTCCGCCGTGTGATATTTATAATCTAACGTAATCCTGTGCTCTTTCACGACCCCTTCGTTCTCTTCGTCATTTTTGCCATCACCACTCACCAACGAAATTCCAACTTCGTCCTCTAACCTCTTCCTCACATCCTCCGGTAAAAAATCCGCCACCGCTTTCGCCGCGAAGCTCTCTCGCTTCAACAAAATCAATCTCTTCCTCTTCTCCGGATCTGTCTCGTCCAAAACCACGTCTTGTATTCCTCTCTCCTCGAGCGTAAAACCTCTCAAGATTTTCGTCGCTTTCGAGACTTTCGTTCGATCGATTGAAATCGCATGGACGAGGTACTCGCTCTCGAATTTTTGGTAGTCGATTTCCACATTTGGTGGTTGGACGAGCGAATGCCTCGGTAAAAGGTCGTTGTTGTTATTGTTATCCCTCGGGCCAATCGCCCCCGACGGCACGCTGCTCATTGAAAAAGAGAGACTTCTGTTTCTCTTCCTCCTTATTTGTATCGGTCTTTGTGCTGCCTTCGTGGCCGTCGCCGTCGTTTTTGTCGTCGTCGGGGACGTCGTTTTTGGCGGTGAAAATTGATGATTTCCGAATCGAATGTGACGAAGACTTTTGCGATAATAGGAGAGAGAAGAAGCGGCGCAAAAAGCGCAACGCCTCGTGGTCAAAGAAATCGTCGTCGAAATCGTCGAAATGAGAGAGAGCGAGAAAGAGAGACCACCGTTCTCTCTCTTTCTCTCTCTTAAATGATGATGACTTTTAGGGGAAGAATTTGTGAAGGAAGTTACTATACAATTAATACTACAACAATGTCATCATCAATCTGCTTTGATCAGTCGCTGCTCCCCAAAGGCCTGGCCATCTTGCTCACTTTACTACTTTTCACCTCACCGATCGCTCTCTCATCCATCTCACCCAACGGCCATCTCGGTTTTAACCGCACCTGAACGTCTCGGTCCTTTTCGTCTTTCGCAAACGCTTCGCTGTTTCTCGGGACGGGTTTTTCCACGCCTAAGGCTAAGTTGAGTCTTTCGATGCCGGCCCAGGCGACCATGACCCCATTGTCGGTGCACCAGGAAGGCTTTGGGAAGACGACGTCGATGGAATGGTTTGCACCGATTTGGAGTAACTTTTTTCGGATTTTTTGGTTGGATGCGACGCCGCCGGCGACGACGAGGCAGGTTGGCGAGACGCCGTCGGATTCCACCCATTCCAAAGCTCGTGAAACGCGGTCTTCGAGGTGCGTTACCGCGGCGGTTTGGAACGCGTGCGCGATGGCGGCGCGCGTTTCTCGGTTTTCTATGCCGTCCCAGTTTTCGGAAGGTAACACTTTCTGTTCTGGTTTCGACTCGTCGACGACCGCGCCGAGGTGCTTTTCGATGGCCAATCGGACGTTGGTTTTCAATCCGGCGAAACTGAAATCGCACGTTTTGCGTTTTCGCAACGGGACGGTAAATCTGATTGGATTCTTCACTTTTTTTCGAACAATTTTCTCAAACACCTCGTCCGTTATGTGCGCTTCCTGTTCCGTTTCCTTTCTGCACTGTTCTCGTCGCGGTTCTAAAACTATCTCTTCGTACTCTTTGGCTAACTTTTCCAACGCCGGACCGCCGCCGCCGCCGACGGGCAAACCGAGAAGTCGCGCGGTTTTATCGTACGCTTCACCTATGGCGTCGTCTAACGTTTGACCTAATATGGTGTATCTCCCGACACCTTCTACTTTCAACAGCACGTTGTGCCCACCACTCACGAGTAACGCGACGAACGGGAACTTCGCAACCCCCCCATTTTCTTCTTCTTCTTCCTCCTCGCTATTCGCGTTCCACTCTTCCTCCTTCACTCTCGCCACCAAACAGTGCGCTTCCATGTGATGCACCGGAACGATTGGTATCCCGTATTCCCCGCTAATTTTCTGCGCTTTCCTCACCCCAACTCTCAAACACATGGACAACCCAGGACCCACCGTCACCGCCACCGCGCTCACTTGCTTCCCGATATCCGTCACCCCGGCTTTGCGCAAACACTCCTCCACGACATCATCGATGGCATTTTGGTGCGCTTCTTTCGCTAAAGTTGGTACCACGCCGCCCCAATTTTCGTGTATGGACACTTGCGACTTGATGGCTTCCGAAACTACGTGGCCGGATTTCGTGACAATCGCGCACGCGGTGTCGTCGCAGGACGTTTCGATGCCTAAAATGAAGGCATTTTTGCCTCCTTTTAATTGGATGGCGTTTTTAAGGAACATTTTCTCCTCTTTGGTTGTGTAGACGCCGGCGTCGGAAACTATTCCTTTTTGATCGATTCGAAGGTGTTTCATTTGCTCCTCTTTTTCCTCGTCCTCCTCGATGGTGGTCCCACGCGCAGAAAAGCGAGCCGCAGTAAGAGCAGCAGCATAGCGGGGAAGTCTTTTGGAATTCGCTTTTCGGGAACGAACGAATTCGCCGCCGGAAAAACGGATGCTTTTAGAGGAAGAAGACGAAGAAGGAGAGGCGTACATCGCAGCAATACTTCGCGTTGTTGTTGTTGTTGTTGGATTTACTGGTAGCGCGCGTCGTTTTGCCGCCGCCGCCGCTGCTGCTTCCGCTGCTGAACGCAAAACGCGAGGACGCATTTACTGAAGATTTTTCAGAGGTGTAATTTTGACTCTCTCTGCGAGAAAAATGAACGCGGAGTCATCGAGTGCTTTTGATGATGCTTTTGAAAGTGCGAACGTGATGATTATGCGATAGTCCTATTTAAAAGCGCTTTTGTGTTTTATTATTATCAACATAATCTTCATCTTAACTCGCGCCGTAGGAACAAATGGTATTATTCGTCATCAACGCTTTCGCTAACAAAGCGTCTCGTTTCGAAGTGTTCCAGCTATCGGATAACAACGCGAAGTGCGCTTTCGTGGCGGGGTTATCGTCGTAATACGCCTGAGATACCGCGAGCGTTTCGTCCTCGGAGTTCAACGGTCGGTATCCAAACCCATACGCGTGAATACTTTCGCACAAACCGGAGAACATGACGTTGAAGAGTAACGCGTAGTGGTCTTGGGTTTTGTACGTGTCCGGAATGTCGTCGTCGGCGCCTAACGTGAACCAGGCATCGCTCATGTCTTCTTTTTCGTGCGCGGCGGCTAATACGCGGTTCACGAAAAACCGAAAATCGAAGGTTTGTAAATCGGAATCGTAGTTCCGTTTCGTCGCGGATGGAAATGGTCTGTTCACCCACAACACCGGTTTCCCGTCGTGCGCGTTGACGCCGTCCAACTCGCCCTCTTGGTGCTTCTCGTCCTCGACGATCCAAAATTTATCCGGAACCCACCCATCTCTGACCGCTGTTTTCGAATTCACCGGTCCAAACGGCGTGTAACTATCGTCCGCGTTCGTTTGCTCCCCAGTCGCGTAAATCACGCTCGTCTTCGCGCCTAAATCGTTCTTAAACTTTTCGTTCGGCATACTCGCTAGTCGAATCACCGTGTCGTGTTGATCAATCTTTGGTCCCATGTTCATCCCTTTATAAATAGCCGGTCCGACAATCGCACACGTTCCGAACGATTGCGGTTTAACGCTCACTGCCCCGCTAAAACCACACTGAATCGTTTCCAACGGACATCTTTTCGCGTTCGAAAACACCATATCCAACGCCCTTCGTCTCGATCTCCCCGTCCCCGCGAACATCGCCTCTTCGTCCGATGATATCCCGTTCACCATCCCATTCACTCGATTCCCTTCTCTCTTCCCCAAAATACCGTCGATTTCATTCCCATCCTCGTCTGAAAAAGCGATATCGTCCGTTTCGTACGGCGCTTCCGGCATCGCGCACTCGCTCGGAATCCGTTCCCACGCATACCCCCAATACCATCGCAACTCCGCCGGCGAGATATCGAACCCGGCCCACGGCGATTTTTTATGCGTATCTCCATTCGGTGACGACGTCCTCGTCGTCGTTTGCATCGAAATAATCGCGATTGATGCGATCAAAATCCCAACCGCGAGCATCGACACCACGATTTTCCTCCCGTAAAAATTCCACAGTTCTCTCAAATCCTCCTTTAACGTCGGACTGTCCATGCCTGAACTCTTTTGCATTAAAACCAAAGGCGCGGCGTCGTCTTCGATCCAGTTCCCGTCCGCGTGGCCGAAATACCCGTCTTGGTTGAGCTCGTCCAGGGCGGATGATTTTCGGCTTCCCATGTTGCTTTTCTCCTCTTTGTTGTCTTCTTCTTTCGTGTTGTTGAAAGCATTCGTTCCCGTGGGGATATCCTCCATCGGGGCGAACGCTTCAAACTCTTCCGCAATATCACCACTCATTAACACAGTATAAAGTGGTATTAAAACAAGAACAAGAACACGATTACGATAAAAACCACCACCACGACTAACGATATAAATGCGAAAATCACAAACAACAACACCGCGAAACGCGCGCGAGTACGAAGAGGTTTCGCAAGTAAGCGCTGCGCTTTCCCCACAACGGAGAGAAGCTTTTTTTTTGTGTTTAGGGTTTTAAGTACAACCCTAAACTAGAGCTTTTTGCCTTCATTTTTTCCCTCAAATGCGACTTTAAAACGTACGTTTCGCGCGCGCACACTACTACTACGAATACTCATAAAATGATTCCATCGCGCACATCCCACTCCTCCTCCATCGGCCCAGGCGTCGTCCCGAGAGGCGCGGACCCCGCATACGACGAAGAAGTCAAACGCGAGTACGATTTACGGAAAAATATACCTCATCTCGGGAAAGGATCGAAAGGGAGACCGTTCTCGATCGATCCCAACGTCGGGGTGATGACGAGGACGCAGTGCGTTTTATTCTTCCTCTTTTTCCCGTCTCTCGATGATCTTTTGTTGTTCTTCGACGCGACCTCAGTAAAAGCGGTTCGTTTGGCCGTTTGTTATGCTTTACGCGCGCGTGGTGAGAAGGGAGAGAGAGATTTCTCGAGATCTCTTCTCACGAGTGTTCGTTCAAAGGACGAATGAGACGACACCGCGGAAAAAGCGGAGACAACGTAATCTTTCAATACTCGTCGCTTTTGTATCATTTAACGCGCATAAAACCGAGTAGAAAACTGACCTCTCTTTCTCTCCGATTATTACAACAACAGAACGCCGTACGTGACCGGCACGTCCGTTCTCGCGGTCAAGTACAAAGACGGCGTCTTGATGGCGTGCGATACGCTCGCGTGCTACGGGTCGACCAAACGGTACAAAAGCATTCAACGGATGAAACTGGTCGGGAAATATACAGTTGTTGGGTTTACGGGAGAGTTATCGGATTTTGATTACATTTCAACCTTGTTGGACGAGTTGGAGATGACGGATTTCTGTCAAGACGACGAGTGTCCGAGAACGCCGAAGGAGATTTATAACTACCTCGTTCGCGTGATGTATAACCGACGGAACAAGTTTGACCCGTTGTGGAACTCGTTAGTTATCTCTGGGTGGGATTACGTGGAGAAGAAACCATTTTTAGGGTGCGTGGGGATGATTGGGCAGCACTACGTGGACGATCACGTGGCGACGGGGTTCGGGAACCATTTAGCGAGACCGCTGTTTAGAGAGAGTTGGAAGGAGGAAATGACGGAGCAAGAGGCGGAGAAGCTTCTGAAATCGGCGCTGTTGAGTTGCGTGATGAGAGATAAGCAGATGATGAACAAGTTTCAACTTTCGAAAATTACCGCGGATGGACCCGGGGAGATTTCCGAGCCGTTTGCGATTGACACGAGATGGGGATACGAGAACTACGTCAATCCGACCAAGTACGCGCCGGGCGCTTGGTAAGAGGAAAAGAGGAAAAAACGGCGTCGTTAGTAGTGGTGTTATAGAGCTCTGTATACATGTATAACTTTAAACATATTAGTAGTGTTTGTTTGTGATCAATATTATTAACGGTCTAAATAGTAGCTAAAAATATACTTCTCTCTTCGTACTTTACGTAGTATTATTAGGCAATCAGTCGCGCCTTCTTCAACAATCGAAACGCGACGCCGCTTTCTCCCGGACGAAGCTCTGGTTCGTACTCGTGCGCAAAACTACTGAACGGGTTCAAAAACACGTCCTGTTTTAACCCGTCTTTGTTTTGTTGCATGGAAAATTCCAAAGCTTCTTCGTTATCGATCTTTTCCACGCACTCTTCTAAACGTTTTTGTAAAATTTCCGCCGTGATCTCTCGCGTTCGCGCTTTTTGCGTCGCTTCCTCCTCCCACTGAACATCCACCGGCCATAACATTTCTTTCTCGTCGTAATTCCTCGCTCTTTCGTGAGGTAACGTGTCCGCATCCGCAGCGGACGCTATCATGGTAAAAATCGCGTTACAACAATCCGGCACGTATTTCGTCAACGCCTTCTTCCTCGCGCGTCGATCTTTCAACGCTTGCGCGCGAACGATTTTACCTCGCAGCTGCGCCGCGCACTGTTTGATAGCTTTATCCACTGCCTCGGCAATTTCCGCGTTTTCGTCTCCAATGTATTCTTTAGACGTACCTTTGAATGGAATTTTCGTGGATACTATGGAAACGAACACGCCAATCTTGTCGTTGTTCTTGTCGATCTTATACGTCGTCCAATTCAAACGTTGTACGCACCTCGTCGCCACGTCGGCGCCGCCTTCGAACAACAACGGAATTCGGTTGGCAAATCGAAAGACGTTGAACCCGGGTTTCACGTCTCTTCCACCTAAACTCACGCACGCTTCCACAATCAAAGGGTGGCCTCCACACGCCAAAGCTGGAGACGCGTACGACGCGATCCAATCCGGGCCGAGTTCTTTCATGACCCCTAAACGTAAGTTATACTCCCCCGCGGGGGATAAACACTCTCCGCTTGGATCTGAAAATCTCGCCGACGCTAACAGCTGTTGAATTCTCGCGCCTTGCTTGTCCGAAACGTTCTTCGGGTGCATGCTGGCGGAAAATCCCGCCCCTAATTCTCTCGACAATCGGTTCGCGTGCTCGCGGTTGATGCACGTAAACTCTTTGTTGAAAAAACCACTCAAAGTCTTCTCTCTCGTATTCGACAACAAATCTTTCACCAACAACTGATTCTCTTTCGCCGCGCTCGGGTGATACTTTGTCGCTCTCGGTAACGGCGGCATAACCTCCGCTCTTCTCGCAAAGTGTAACTGAATGTCTTGATTCCTAGCCGCGGCGCTCCCAGCCGCGTGCGAAGAGATGTACCGAAACCCAAGCGCCGCGTACGGGGTCACAATCGCCAATTGTCTCAAATACGCCAACACGTACTGTCGATGACTCGTCCAATTTCCCTCAATCGTTACGGACAACTCCGCGCCGTGCCATTTCGTCGTGTTTGGTTTCTTCTCCTCTTTGTGCACGTTCGGGGCGTTCTTCTCGATGTCGATATCCAATACGTATTCCGAGACGAAATTCTGCCCCGGCTGCGCGCTCCTCACTCGAATCGGCAACCCGGTCGTTTGCTTCGACCAAATCAACGCCATCTTCGATCCTAAACCAAACTTCCCTCGCGTTTGTCTCACCCCGTACTTCGTCCCAGACAATACTCGCCCCAACATGTTCGGTATGTCGCTGTGTTCCATACCTTTCCCGTTATCTTTCACGGTGATTTTAAAATACGACTTCTTCTCTTCGCCTTTCGAGGAGTTCGCGTTCCCGCGACCGCCTCCTTTCTTCCCTTTGTTCGCATTCGCCGCCGCCGCCTTCTCGAGTTGCATCTCCACCTTCGCTTCTCTCTCCAACCGTTTCGCTCTCGCCTTTTCCGTCTCAAAATCGTCGTATAAAGTATCGTCTTTCCTCACGTGCGCGTCCAATCCAATCATCGTCTCGTACTGCGTCAGCGTCACCTCTTCCACTAACACGTCCACTTGCGGCAGAACCCCGATGTGCTCCGCCGCGTCTAACGCGTTTTCGATGAATTCTCTCAACGTCGTGTATAACGATTTCCCCGCGTTTTCAAACCCGGCGATGCCTTTGTTGTCTTGGAAAAATTCCGCCGGTGACTTTTGCTTCAAGTTCGCGTCTCCTCCTCCTATTTGTCCTCTTTCTCCTCCTCCTCCTCCTCCTCCCGTGGTGGTGGTCTTCTTCGGTGGCATTTTTTTTAGATGTTTCTTCTTCTTCTTCTATCGATGATGAAAGTGATGCGCGGCAGAAGAAATCGACAAAAAACGCGCGCCCAAACCCGCAAATCTCTTTTATTCTTTCTCTCTTTCTCTCGAGTTGTTGTTGTTAATAACAGTGTCGTTCTCTCGTCTCGTCTCGAGATGATGATGATGCAATGGGGAAACAACGAACGAACGAACGAAAATTCAAAATGACGCGCTCTCTTTCTCCGTCCAAACGACACAACAAAAGCACAGTAACAGAAGAAGAAGATAAAAAAAAACGCCAACAAGTTCCTCTCTCCCTCTCTCTTCTGTTCCGCGTGTTTTTGTATGCGCTATGTATAAAATCACCTCACAAAACACAAAGAGATTTTTAGACTAAAGAAATGTATAGAATATCTGTGCGTGTGAACGTGTCCAAAAATTTGTAGGTGTTTCGGTCTCCTGTCCAAAGCGCAAAAAAAGAGCAAAAAGAGCAAAATTTTTGAATTTTTTCGTTTTTGGCTGCCATTTTTGTTTTTTTCGTCTCTTCGTCTCTCTCTTCACAAAAAAAAGAAAATTTTTCTTTTACTCCAGTAAGAAGAAAATCTCAACCTCTTTCGTTTGCTTCGCGCGCCTCTGAATATACACACACATAAAAGACCATCATCATGGTAAGTTTTGCGACGACGACGATAGAAAAGACGACGATGCAATTGTTGTTGTTCTTTGTATTCTTTTCGTTTTTGTTGCGTTCATCTCTCTCTCTCTCTCTCTCTCTTCTTTCTCGCGTGATTGAAGATTTTCTTATAAATCGGGGAAGAGAGTCAACGGACTTTTTCTTCGCTTCTTCCCCGTCAATTTTTAAAATGTGATGTCTTTTGTGCGTGTGTTTGTGTCGCGCGCGAAAGATAAAACGGACGAGCGAGTGATTGCGTTTATGTTTGTTTGTGTGTGTGTGTATATAAACTGACCCCAAAACGTCTTCTCTCTCTCTCTATTAAAGGCGAAAAAAGGCACCACTTCATCTTCATCCTCGACAGGATTAACCGAAGAGCAAAAACAGGAAATCCGCGAGGCGTTTGATTTATTCGACACGGACGGCTCGGGAACGATCGACGCGAAGGAGTTGAAAGTCTCCATGCGAGCGTTAGGATTTGAACCGAAGAAAGAGGAAATCGCGAAAATGATGCACGAGGTGGATAAAGACGGATCGGGGACGATTACGTTCGAGGACTTTTTAAAACTGATGACGGCGAAGATGGGCGAGCGAGACGGCAAGGAGGAAATATTGAAGGCGTTTAGACTGTTCGACGACGACGATACCGGGAAGATTTCGTTCAAGAATTTGAAGAGGGTGGCGAAGGAGTTAGGGGAGACGATGACGGACGAGGAGTTGCAAGAGATGATCGAAGAGGCGGACAGAGATGGAGACGGGGAGGTGAACGAGGAAGAGTTCTTTCGCATAATGAAGAAGACCGCTCTGTTTTAAACTTAAGAAGAGAAGAAAAAGAAGAAGAAGAAGAGGAGGATTTTTTGTACTTTAGACATCTTTATATATACATATTTACGAGAGAGAAACAAACGTTTACATAGCACGCGTATAGTCTGTAATGATGACGACGATTTACATAATTAAGAGCATATACAATACTTTCGTATTATTAAATACTTTCGTATTATTAAAAAATGTTATTATTATCATCATTTGTTCTTGCTTCCGTGGACTCTCAATCTATACACGCACGTCCACTTCGTGTTACCGTGGTTAGAGTCCACGGAGAAGCGCACGCGATCGGTCGTGCCGACTATCTTGTCCTCGCTAAACGTGAACGTCGTCACGCCGTCCGCGTGAGTCGGGTCAAACGTAAAGTTTCCAAACTCCTCGTATCTCCACGACATTTTCTTAACATCAACGTAGTCATTGTTGGTATTATCGTTGCTATCATCGCTAGTACTACTCCTCGTCGTAACTTTCGGAAACATCCCCCACGCGCCTAATTTAACCTCTTTCGGCGCGGACGATCGATCATACGCAATCAACGGGTTCACGTGTTCCAACGTAAATCCAGACACCGTAATTTTCTCCTTCAAATGCACGTCCACGTACCCTTTCGTACCTCTTAAGGCTAAACAATCCCCAGGCGGTTCTAACGTTTGTTTCAACAACCACTCGTTCGATTTCGGGTGCGGCGCCGCTTTCCCTCGAAAGTACATCAACATCGCGGTAATCGGCCCGCTCTCTCTGGCGACCAACGGGGACAACGTCGAGTGTTTCAACACCCTCCCGCCACCGTGCACGCTGGCGTAATCCACCAAACCCGTCTTATCCGCCAACATGTGCGTCATTCTTTGCATGGACGTTTGCGTCGACACACCTCTCTTCGCTAACTTCAACTTCACATCCTCCAAATCCGCTCTCAACTGCGCCGTCGCTTTTTCAATCTCTTCGTCCTTCGCCTGCCACGGCGGCAAAGACGACGAAGCGTGTTTCCTCTTCCCCACGCCAAACCAGGATCCTTTACTATTCTTCCCGGAGCTCCCTTCATACCACGCGTCTATCGTCTTTTGCATCGCAAATTCCCACGGTTTCTCCTCGTTCACCACTTTCTTCATTTCGTCCATCTCTTTGCGCTGCGCGTCCATTTTTTCCTTCATCTTTTGCACTTCTTTCCGTATCGACGGATCCAACTTTTCAGTTGTTGTTGTTGTTCTCACTCCGGATCCTTTCACGATTTTCGCGACCGTTCTCGCTTGCAGAAACACACCAACACAAACGAACGCACACGCGAGCGTTAACACGACCGCGGTTGAGATCGATCCTCCATCGTGTCGACCACCATTCCGTCGATGAATTTTGAAATTCGAAGTCGTGTTCCTTCTCGTCGTTTTCCCCGTCGTGGTGTCGTCGTCCTCCTCTTCCTCTTCGTCCTCTGAATCTGGAGCCATTAAATTCGGCGGAGGCGTCGGTGTTACCGAGGACCTTCTGTTGTTCGCTCGTTTTCGTGTCGTCGTTTGTCCTCCGCGAACACCCATGAGTGTTATTCTTTGTGTCTTTGTAAATGGTGCCTCGAAAAGAAGCCGCTCTGGGGAAAAAAAGTGAAGCAAATGGAATGTGCCTGCACAATCATCATCGCGCGAAAACATGCACAAAAAGACCATCACGTTTCTCGCCCGCGAGTGATAAAAAAGAAGAAGTGCCTCTGACGACGACGACAACTTTTTCGAGGATGACGAGAGATTCTTCCTCTTCGAAAGCGTCAGCCTCTTCTACGACCTCAAAGTGGTTGAAAGAAAACGGGTGGCGAGTGAATGAGAAAAAGCTGACGTTTACTACGACATCGAGAGACACCATCGAACGAGAGATTTTGAACATGGATTTCATCGAAGAGGAGGACGATTCAGAGGACGAGGATTCAGACGACGAGGAGAGGGTATTCTTACCGTCTGTGCCGAATAAAACGCAGGAAGGATTGAAACGAAATTTGGAAGGTCCATTCGTGTGGCAAATAGTTGACGCGAGAGACGTATCGCAAGCGCGAATGAACGACGAGAGGAAAGCGAACGAGTTAGATTTTGACGACTTTGAGGAGGACAAAGAGAAGAGCACGAATAGTAGGAGGATGTTGAAAGTGACCGCAACGGATGGGTACTCGGAAATTGTCATTCTGGAAAGACTTGGATGGTCGAGCGTAGAGCGAGCGCGAGCTCGATGGGAACGACAGTTGACGCCGGGGACGAAGGTTTTGGTGAAAGATCTGAACGAGGCTACTTCTGGGGGTTCCGCTCTCGGGAGGACGAACGAAGACGTGGTTTTCGCGGATACCGACGCGAATTTCCAAATTCTCGGCGGCCAAGTCCAGAAATTGAAGGAGAAGTTTGAGAAGAAGATGCGGATGAAAGCGGCGAGTCGGTTCGCGGACGACGGGTTTTCCTTGGGAGATGTCGGTAAAGCGCCAAAGTTTCAGCCGTTCGACGACGAGACGTGGAAACAGTTCGAGAAGGAGAGGAAAGTTAAAGAGGAAGAATTGAGGAAGGAAAGAGAGGAGGCGGAGAGAAAAGAGAAGATGGAAAGAAAGGAGAGGGAAAGAGCGGCGAGGAAAGAGTTGGAGAGGGAGCGACGACGCGGTCGCGCGGGAGAGCGCGAGGACGACGACGACGACGACGAGGACGAAGAAGAACAAGAGGAAGAGGAGATGCAACCATCGAGAGCGAAACCGAGGCTTCCTCCGAAAAAAGGAGCAGTCACTGGTGCACCGTCGACACCTTCTCAGCCACTACCTGTCGCCGCATCGAACCAACAACAAAAGCAACGAAGCTCGAAACCAGGAAACGCGCGCGGATCGAACGACGAAGAGAAGAATAACGCAAACGCGCTAGAAAAAGAGAAAGAACAACACGAAATCCTGGCGAAAAGAGAGCGTTCCAAAATTCTCAAACTCGCACGGGGACCTCCTCCGCCGCGAGAGGACGACGACTTTCGAAACAAAGGCGGCCGCGGAGGTCGCGGCCGAGGCCAACGAGGCGGAAAGGGAGACCGCGCCGACGAGACCGAAGACGACTCCCGCGAAACAAAAACGCTCACCTTAGACCAACTCCGAGCAAAAAAACTCGCCGAAAAGCTCGATCGCGAGCGGTTCATCATGCCTCTCGGTTCGATCAAAGCGTCGGAGGAGACGATGAAAACGGGACGCTCGCAGTCCTCCGAAACGTCTAATCGAAACCAACAAAAACACTCGCAGAGAGAATCGCAGAACCTCGCAGCACAAATATTCAGCTTCGCCAGACCGACTCAAACCTCCGCGGAAAACGAGAGAAAGGAAGGCGATTCGTATTGATTAGAGAGCGATTTTAGCACTAGAAAAATACGCGCGCGCTTAGTAGCTTTTTAGTAATAAGAAAGAAGTACATTTGAGATCTGAAAATTGGTTGGCAGTCGTTACAAAAAACACTTAAAAATACAATGTTCTTTTCGTCTTCGCGGCGACAGATCGCGAGGATTACAGCGCGACGCAATCTGAGCAGCACTCTTTCGACGACGAGTTTGTTGACGACGGAAACGACGACAAAAAGTCGAATACTTTCCTCCTTTCCGTCGTTGTTGTCGTTCGAAAAGAGGATGAGATTTGATGTCCGATCGTCTTCGTTTCATCAAAATCATCGTCCGAATCTATGTCTCAGAAGACAGTATTCCTCGGATCTGCCTTCGTCGTTCCAGGAAATCACCATGCCTGCGTTATCGCCGACGATGACGAAAGGCGGCGTGACTTCGTGGCTCGTTTCTGAGGGGCAAAAAGTTTCCGCCGGGGACGTTCTCGCGGAGATTCAAACGGACAAAGCAACCATGGAGATGGAATCGATGGAGGACGGATTCGTGGCGAAAATTTTAATCGAAGCAGGGAGGGAAGATATCGACGTCGGGACGCCTTTGTTAGTCATGGTGGAGGATGAGAAAGATGTGGCGAGCTTTAAGGAGTACGTTGGAGGAAAAGGCGGAGGTGATGATAGCGGCGGTAGTTTTAACGATAGCGGTAGCGAAGCGGAGGAGACGAGAAAAGAGGAGGAGAGAGTAGCGGCGTCGGCGAGCGCGAGCACGTCTTCGTCTTCGTCTTCGTCTTCGTTCGCGACGAGGGGTGCGAACGAGACTCGGGTGTTCATTTCGCCGTTGGCGAGGAAGACAGCGCTGGAAAAAGGCGTGGATTATACGAAGATTCGAGGTAGAGGTCCAAACGGGAGAGTCACGAATTTAGACGTGTTGGAGTACGTCGCCAGCGGCGGCGTGGCCAACGTGAAATCTTCCGCGCAACAACAACAACAACAACAACAATCTGCAGGAGAATTCGACGCGTCTATATACTTTCCAGAATACGAAGAGGTGCCAGTTTCTACGATTAAGAAAATAACCGCGAAGAGGCTCACGGAATCGAAGCAAACCGTGCCGCACTTTTATCTCACCGTGGACGTGAACATGGACGCGGTGAATGCCACCCGCGCGCGAATGAACGCGTTGTTAGAGAAGGAAAAAGACGCAAAAAAGATTAGCGTGAACGATTTCGTAGTCAAAGCGTCAGCGGCGGCGCTGAGAGCGGTGCCAGAAGTCAACTCGAGTTGGATGGAGACACACGTGAGACGATACAAGCTCGCGGACGTGTGCGTGGCGGTACAAACGGATAAAGGATTGATGGTCCCCGTCGTGCGTTCGGCGTGTTGCTTGGGATTGAGAGGTATTTCGAGCGAAGTGAAGAGTTTAGCGGAAAAAGCGAAAATGGGAAAATTGCAAGGTAAAGACGTCTCCGGCGGCACGTTTACCGTTTCCAACCTCGGCATGTTTGGCATCAAGCACTTCGCGGCTATCGTCAATCCACCGCAAGCTGGCATTTTAGCCGTCGGCGGGACGAGGAAAGAGATCGTAAAAACGAAGGAAGGGATGTACAAAGAAACGAACGTGATGTCGGCGACGTTGAGTTGCGACCACAGAGCCGTAGATGGCGCGGACGGCGCCAAATGGCTCGGCGCGTTTAAATCGTACATGGAAGACCCGAGCACGATGTTATTGTAATTTATTCGAGCACTACTAAATATCTAACCTAGTATACTATCGTATTGTTCACTTTTTGAAATATTTATCGTTATCGTTCCTCGTAATCGCCGGTCGATCTAAATCCGCGCTCCCTGGAATAACGCTCGGCTCTACAGCCACCGCGTCGACAATGGTCACCACCCCGTCGCCTTCTTTACCAATCACGTACGCCACCTCCACGTCGCATAAAGTGACTCGATACGTATCAAACTTCCTCTCCTCCACTTTTGCCGTCCTCTCCCTGGTACTTCGCACGTCTAATCGCAACGTATCCATCACAAACGCTAAGAAATCGTCCGGGTTTTCGTACAAAGGTCGCCTCTTCTTCCCGCCTTTCTTCGAATCGATTTCAAACCGTTCCTCGTACGCCCGCTTCACCTTCTCCCTCGTCTCCTCCTCCGGACTCGCGAGTTTCACCTCTCCAATCGCCAACGGTTCCCCTCCTTCCTCGCCTTCAATCGCTCTGGTCACCCACTTCGGTGCCGTCGCCTCTGGCACGCTATCGCACCACGGCACGTACGGTTTAATATCCAAAACCGGCGTCCCGTCGACTAAATCGATCCCGCCGAGCGTCACTTCCCCTCGCTCCCAATCGACGCTAATAATTCTCCCTAAACTCAACCCGATCGGTCGCGGTCGATGTGGCGTCCGAGTGGACAAACACCCTCGCTTCTCCCCGTTCAACCTCGGCACGGAGACCAACGCTTTCACCGCGCCTCCGTTCTTCGTCCCGCACGCGTTCGTGTTCGCGTGAAACACGTAAATCACCCACGCGTGAGAATACTCCTCTAACCCTTCCAAGCTTCTTTTCGGGACAAATTCCACGTCAAAATGTAGCCGACACCGCGCGGACGCGACCAACGACCCGCCTTGTCTCGGCGTCCCCGCTCGGCGACTAAAACACGACTGCGCTCTCGCAATCGCCGGTCCAAACTGTTGAGGCGAATTTTGAGAAGTTTTACTCCTCGTCTTCTCATCACCATCATCATCATCATCATCATTACCATTACCACCAAAACTGCTCGTCGCGTCGAGTACTTTGTGTCTCAGCTGATGTTGTAACCTCACGACCGCGTTCCTCTCCGCCTTGTGTCGATCCTCCAGATGTTTCAGTTTCTCTTTGAGTTGTTTTTCCATTCGTTTCGTCCACTTTTGGTGTTCGGAGATTACGACGGCGATGAGGACGGCAAGAATTCCTCCCCTTCCAAAACCGTGTCGTTCTTGAGAGGAGGAGGAGGAGGAGTCTTTACCACCTCTGTTGTCTCCTCGAAACTGGCGTTTGATCGGCATCGTTTCCGCGCGACACGACGAGTGACGCATTTCCCACAAAAAGATACGACATGTCTCCATTTTATCCAAACAAATCAGAGACATGAAACGCACGCGATACCTCCTCCGCGCCGCCGTGAAAGGCAGCGGAACGCATCTCAAAAGCACACTCGTTGGTGGAAAGTTATTATCCGGCTCGAAATTCCTCGCCGAGTGCGAACCGTACAAAAGAATCGTCGCGGTTGCCATTCCGTCCGATTTTCGTTCGCGTGACGTTGACGACGCGAAGAAGACGAACGAGAACGAGAACGATAAACCGTGCGCGAATTGCATCGGCATATCCCAAACGAACTTTTACCACTCCTTGGCGGAACCGAAATCAGTCGCCATGGTGCGTTCAAAGACCGGGGTCCCACCGTACGCGACGATCGCGAGGCAACTCCTTCGCATCGCCAAAGAGGAGACACGTCTCGCTGGAGTCCTTTTTATAACCACGGAAAGAGGCGCGGTCGACGAATCGGACGCAACGAGATTTAAAGACGGTATAGTCAAAGAGGCGAAAGAGTTACAACGACAACACCAAGGAGAGAAAGGAGGGACGTGTTTATTAGAGAACGTCCCGATGGGATTTAGCGACGTCGACGACGAGCGAGAAGGGAGTTGGAGAGAACTCGGGAACGCGAGGGAGGAAGAGGAAGGGGAGAGTTGGGCGCCGGCGGCGGCGAGGGCGAGCGCGAGAAGGTTAAGGACGTTTTTAGAGAAGGAGCAAGGCGCGTTGAACACGTTCGGGTGACTCTGCGATTTTTGTCTGAGTCGTCGGCGTCCTCGTCGGGTTGGCTCGAGGGAAGCGACTGCGCGCGTGTATGTATATGATGTAGTATATCTGTAATGTAATAATATAAAGCTTTAAAACGCGGTGTTGTGTACTTGTAAGCACGTGTTTCATATACATGTAACAACCTTCAACCTTTACTTCTCGCTCCAATTGATTTCAAACTCGTCCTCTAAATCCTCCGATTCGTCTTCCTCTTCGTCCTCGTAAAACTCTTGATCTTCCTCGGCGTAAAATCCGTCGTGCATTCGTTCGGTCTCGAAAGGCAGCTCCACCTCGTCGCATTCTCGGTACAAATCTTCTAAATCGTAATACGTTCGAGCGGTTGGTGTAAACACGTGCGCAACGACATCACGACAATCTAAACACGTCCAATCGCCCTGATTGGCGACATTTTTCGGAACTTGCAAGTTGTACGTCTCGTTATTCGCCACGTCTCTCATCTTCGACGTCACCGCGGACATTTGAGGACGATTAAACGCCGTCGCTAAAACGACGTACCTGGCGTAAAAAACCGCCTTAGACACTTGTAACACGCGAATATCCTTCGCTCTCGTGTTATCCGCCTCCACGGCTAATTCCAACGCGAGTCTTCGCGCGATCGCGTCTTGCTCCTCGTCGTCCGCTTCGTCTTTAATCGAGAACGTTTCCTTTACGTAGTAGCTCTCCGTAGTATCGCCATCATCGGTTTCCACGTCGTCCGCGACAACAGCAGCCGCGACGATCAAAGTTTCGCTCTCCTCCTCCGCAACCACCTCCACAAAAGGTTGCGACGACGACGACGATGAGACCGCGTCTCTCAATCTTTGCCTCAACACCGGAACCGTCCCGCTCGCGTCCAAACCTCGCTCCTCGCAATGTCGTACCAAATCTGCTTTCTTCATGGACGAGAGACCGGGAATGGTGTGCGCGGTCGCCCCGCCCCCAGTTGTCGCCGCAGACGCGCGAGTAACCACCGCCGTCTTTTCCGCGCGATCGTGATGAAAGCTTCGAGTCGTTTGATGATGCTTTCTCGTTCGTCTCGTCGTCTGAATCGTCTCCCCGTGACTGCGAGTAACCGCCGCCGTCGGAAATCGATTCGATGGAATTCGAGCGCGATTGCTTCTCACATTCGCGCTGGTACGTCGTTGTGTCGCCGCGAAAGGCTCCGTAAACGACGACCGTCTCGGTGACGACGACGACTCGGACGACGACGTCGAGGCCAAACGGGAGAACTGTACGCGCTGGTTGATGAGTACAGAAACGGCGTTCATTTTGTGTTTCTTTTCTGAAGAGTTTTTGAGGTTTTCCCGAGATCACACGTGTGAGATCTGAGCACTTTTAGCGCAGGCGGGGATGATGATGACGATGATGATGATGATGCGATGTTAAAATCGCAAGCTTTTTTTAGCGGACATTATTGATGACGATGAGGACGCCGCATTCTGCTTCTCCTCCTCCTCCATCTTCTTCTCTTTCTTTGTTTCTTTGTCGCCGGCTTTGTCGCCGACTTTGTCGAACAACTCTTTTCTGGCGTCGCGTAACGTTTGCTCGATGTCCGGGCTGGCTTCCTTGACCAGATGGAAATCGTGCCCGGAGATGTAGAATAAGTCGCAGAAGGAAACGGCTTCGATCGTGGCCGTGGCTGGTGTGTTTAAGAGTAACGAGACTTCGCCAAAGTAGTCGCCTTCGGTGAGGAGGATTTTTGGGCGGGCGGTTTTCCGCGCTTCTTGTTCTTCTTCTTCTTCGTCGTCGTGTACGATGACTTCTACTTCACCGCGGGAGATGAAATATAACCCAGAGTTCGAATGACCTTTCGTCACGATCAGATCGCCGGGTAATGCCACGATAGAGGTCATTCGGTTCACAATTTCTAAGATACATTTTGCGTTCAAACCTCGAAATATGGGCACGTTTCGTAACATTTCTCGGTGGGCGTGCAATAAGACTTCGTTTCGTAAGCTGATCGGCAAAGTCGCGCAGAAATGCTCGACGCGTTTCTCGTCGATGTCACGGTGTCTCAACCAGACGTATTCAAAATACGATTGCATTTTCAAATGTAACGCGCTCGGTAGTTTCAAGTGTTCGCTGAGATCGGAAACTTGCTCAAATTTTCTCCTTTGTAACTCGTCGCGCCCTACTATGGCCGTGACGAGAGCGGCGACGTTACCTAAGGCGATTATGTATAATACTCCACCCACGAGCATCACAAACGATAGAAATGATAGCGCTTTTAAGGGTAGGATGCTCCCCGGTGAAGAATACGTCTGCAAAGGGTCGTTGGAAAGGATAATCGAAGTAGCGACTTGGTACGCCGCCGCGTATTGCAACGACACGTTATCGTGCAAGTGCACGTATTCTGACGTGCACCACTCGTCGGCCCCTGCTGAACACAAACTGTGCCACGCGCACGCGATCCAATGAAACGAAAGCACCAAAAATAGGAGTATTTTCACCGCGCGAGAATATAATCTCGCGGATTCGTGCAAACTTTGGTACCTCGACTCTAAAAACTTCACCACTCTCGTGATCCTCAACAACCGGGTCAGTTTTAACAAATCCGCGTTCTTCGAGTATTGCGACTGAACGAAAATCTCGAACGGAAAAACCGCCAACAAGTCTAACGCCAACCACGTCTTGACGTACCGCTCGCGAATAACTTTCAAATCAACCACTAACGTCCCTCGGCTCGAATAATACGCCGAATAAAATGTGACGCCAATATCCAGCCAAAAGAACGCATCGACCAAGTACCCGATCGCCTTGGAATACATCGGCTCTTCCTCGTTACCATCGAACCGTAAAAACGCCAGCGCGAACGGCAAAACAATCACCGAATGCCCGACACACACTAAACTCGCGATATCCCACCAAAACTTAAATCTACTCCTGGGATCGATGTAGAAATGTTTCGCGTGTTTCACCCCGTCCGAACCGTCTTTTATTGGATCGATGATCAAATGATTGGATAACAAATTAGAGCTCCTTCTCCTCCTTCCTTCCTCTCTTTGGCTTTCCATCACTTTGCTCACTGGACTGAGCATCATAAAAACCCTTTAGCGGCGCACTTCTCGCGAAGAGCTCCTCTTCTGGTGATCGCTCGATCGATGAGAATACGCGTAGTCAATGCAAATGTGTTTTATTTTTGTTTGAAATAAAAAAAAACGTTTTTGCAAAAAATGAGAAATTTGAAAGCTTCAGCAGCAGCAGAGGAAACAAAAAATGACGAAAGGAGCAGAGAGAGGGAAAGACGACATAAATAAACGCTTCACGCGACATTTCTCTAACACAGCTTTTCGACCACAGACTTAAACAATGTTTTCTTTAACGCAACAAAGTAGCTTTGTTCGAGGCACCGCGCAGGTGTCCTCCTCTTCCGGTACGTCGCGTCGCGTGTCTTTCTCTCTTTTTTTTTACACGAATCGCCGCTTAAATGTGTGAATTTTATCCACGGTGTGGCGTGCGTGTCGGTGTCATCTCCTGTCGACGCCGAAACGATCGATGGAGAAAAAAACGGACGCGAAAACGCTCGAAACGCACGCGGAGGGTATTCAACCGCGCATTTCTCGGGTTTGATGCGCTTATACTCGTTCGCGAATACAGATGGAAAGTTGCAAATCATCGCGCGCATTGATGAAAACCTCAAAAAGCCGCCCAATGTGGTGACCGCCGCTGACCCATTTCTCTCTCTTTATTATCACACGTATCATCATCAAACGAAACAGTCCGCTCCTCCTCCGGCCGTAAAATTCAAATGCGAATCGTCGCCAAGGACCAAAACTCGCGCCCATCTTTAGACGAGCTCTCCGAGTTTAAAAAGTCCGATTCCGACACCGGCTCCGCCTCCTTACAAATCGCTTTGCTCACCAAGCGCATCGAAAACTTAACCGCGCACTTGCAAGCGAACAGAAAAGATTACTCCACGCAACGAGGATTGAAGTTACTCCTCGGCCGACGAGGGCGATTACAAAAGTATTTGGCGAAGGAAGATCCGGCGAAGTATCAAATGACCATGAAAGGTTTGGGGTTGAAGATCAAGTCTGTTTAATAATATTATAATAAAAGAGAGAGATAGTACTTACATCATAGCCACATCCCCGTCGACGACGAGAGATGAAATATACAAGACGGTAACAAACAGAGAGAGAGAGAAAGTCAGAGTCAGAAGACGAAGAAGACTTCTTTCGCATTATTTGTATACATAATAGATTTTGAAGAGATAAAGTTGTTTTAATTGAAAGAGAACACACGTTTACGTAGTAGAGCGTTACTATTACTAATTCCAACCTTTTCTTCTTCTTCTTCTTCTTCTTCTCTTGGGTGTCTTTTCGCCTTCTTGTTTTTTTTTTCGAAAAAAATGAAAAAAAAAACGCTCAAAATTACCACTCGGAAAAAAAAAAGAAAGACCGAGATCAGACACGTCTTGTCTGCATATTAAAGCCGGAGCGCGTGGATTCTGAAGGTCACGAGAAGACGAACGCGAGACAAGGAAATGACGTCTTCTTCCAACGACGGCGCGCTCGACGAGAAGGAATTCTTCATCTCGCCGTCGGAGATGGCGAAAAAAGACATTTACCCGTTACTTTTTATCGGCGCCGGGAGATGCGGATTGACAACGTTGACGCATTTCCCGGAAAACCGTCAACGCGCGTCGCTCGTCGTCGATCGATTCGGAGGGTGGTTGGAATCTTGGGCCGACCGCGCGATGCGTTTGGGAATGACGCACGTGCGGTATCCAATCACGCAAACGCCGTTTGCGAGCAGTTCCATGGCGATTCAAAGTTTCAGCTCGAGGATGGGGAGGAACGAGGAACTGGCGTATTCTGGGAGCGATAAGTTCGCGCCGTTGCCGTCGACGAGGTTGTACGCCGAGGCGTGCGCGAGAAAGATTCAAAGCGACGAGGACGGTGGAATTTTAAAATCCGTGCCGATTGTAAAGGATGAGGTGGTGAATTTGAGGAAGATTGAAGCGAACGAAGAATATCCCGGGTTGTTGAAACGAGGCGGGATGTTGGCGAAGACGAAAGGAGGGAAAGAGTTCGTCGCCGCGCAGGTAGTGGTGTGTTGCGCGAGGAAAGAAGCGGTGGTTCCGGAAAAATTGAAAGCGTTCGTGGTGAAAGATGGTGGGAATGGTCGGGTGAAAACGAGCGAGTCGATAAACGTATTCGATCCCGAGGGTACGTTAAACGGGAAGCGGCTTTTGGTAGTAGGCGGAGGCATGACGGCGGCATCGGTTGCATCTGGGGCGGTGGAAAATAGTAAAGTGAAATCCGTCACGCTTTTACACAGAAAAAGTTTCAAAAGACGCGAATTTGATGTGGAACCGGAGTACTTCGGCGCGAAAGGGTTGCGACCGTTCCATAATAGTGAAGATTTTGAGTACCGCGCAAAATTCATAGACGAAGCGAAAGAGCGAGGAACGATTAACGGCGTCACGTGGAAGCGCGTGAGAAGTCACTCAGTCGCATCAAAGAAGAAGACAAACTCGTCGACAGAACAAGATGGTAGTTCACCAAAACTTCGTGTGGTAGAGAAAGCGGAGATCGTGTCCATCGGTTTTGACGAAACGACGAAGCAGTTTTCGACGACGATTGAACTGACCGATGTAGCCAAACGCGAGCTCGCGGCGAAACGCGCGCGAAGTATCATCGAAGTCGACGCCGACGATGATTTTCAAGCGCTGACGATGACAGTCGAGGAAGCATCGTACGAAACGCCCAAAGTTGAAGTGTTTGACGAAATTTGGATTTGCTGCGGTACCGCCGTTTCCGCCGAGACCGATCCTTTACTCTCTTCGCTTCCGAAAACAAATTATTTCAACGGGTACCCGCAACTGGTAGAAACGACTCTTTCCTGGGAACACGGACCAAACGAAGTATCGTTGGCGAAAGAGAACGGCGGGTGTCGATGGCCTAGATGCTCAGTTTTCGTCTCTGGACGATACGCGGCGTTACACGTCGGCCCGGTGGCGTCTCTGCCTTTGGGATATCGAACGGCCGGCAAAGAAATAGCCGCAATTTCCACGAAGTCGCACAAACAAAGCCTTCGCATGCGCGCGGAGAACCCGTACGAGATTGGTTTAGGAACATTCGCATCAGAGACGAAAACGTCGTCGTCTTCAAATACGTCAAACAGGGGTAACGCCTTGGAGGACAAATCGAAAACCAACAAGACGAAAAATCCGCGACTCCCTCCCGTGTTGTGGCAAAAAGTAGGCATCATCGACGTCTCCAAACTCCTCCCGTCCGAAAACTTTCCGCGAGTTGATTTACAAACCTACTCTCACGAAGACGTTGGCTTTCAAATCAAAATCTATTTCATTCTCCCTGAGGAAATCGAGAGCGAAAACGTCAAGATGGAATTTTTGGAGCAAGCGTTTGAGATTTGGGCCGTGTGCGCCAAAGCGGCGTACAGAGTGTTTTTACCGAAACTGTACAAAACAATCATCCCCGAACGATCGTCGGTGAGAGTCATCGCTAAGAAGAGGAAGATTATCGTGACGATGCAAAAGTACGACAACTACGAGTGGCGGTTCCTAAAAGTTTGATTTACTACACACAACTGTACCGCGCGCGTAAATGAAAGTAAGTATAATACAAATGCCAAAAACTCATGATCATTTTACAACTCTTCGTGCTCATTCACCATCTTATCTCCTTTTTTAATTCCACCCTTCCATTTACACGCGCCGGTCCCGGCACAACTTTGCCAGTGGTGTTCCTCGTCAATCATAAATAATTTCACCAAATCCTTAAAGGTTGCGCTCTTCACCATCGCTTCGCATTGCATTCCCAAAACCATCTTTTGCCTCTTACTCGACCATGGGTGCGTTAAAATTCTCTCTCGTATGCTCTCTTTATCCGTCTCCGACAAATCCTTGTCCTCGATTTCGTGTTGCTTGAAAATGTGATACGCCAATCGTTTCGGATCGAACCTCTCCGCCTCGCCTTGCTCCAATTTCACGACCGTATCTCTCCCGTGCAAACCAAAATCTATGTCTGCTTTCGCGTCCGCCAACACCGACACCGCGTGCTTCCCAATGTCCCCTTTCTCCAAAACCACACCCTTCTCGTCCAAATCCATTTTCGCCACTTTCTCCTTCAGCGTGGACGCCGTCACGAGCGCCTCCCACGCTTTCGCCAACGTCAACCCGTCCTCATACTTCACCCCGTACAAATCTCCAATCTGATCGCACAAATCCTCCTCGTCCACTTTTTCCAACAATTTCTCCAGCATCTCCTCTCTCGTCAACTCTGCCTCTCCTCCGGCCTCGTCCACGATATCGGTCAACATCGCCTTCGTCTCGTTCAGGACGGCAAAGCACGACCCGCATTTCAATCCGTGCGCGAACGCTTGCTGCATGTCGTCCGCGAACAACCCGGTCCCTTCGTCGTCCAGAGAGTATTCTGGCCCTTTCAAAGGTTCTGGTTTCTTGTGCAACGTGTCCGTGAAGTCTTGGCCAAACCTTTCGTTGTTGTTGTTGTTGTTGTTCAGATTGAGAATTGGAAAAAGAGAGGACGCGTCAGTTAACATTCAACAGAGAGAGAAAGAGAGATTAAAAGAGAGAGATAAATCAAACGCACTTGACCGCAAAACTGACGGACAAAGATGACGCGCCCAGGAAGGTGACGATGGCTATTTTTTTCAGCATCCCGACTGAAGTCGTTCAAACAGTCGTTTCGGAAGTGGGGGGAATTTCAGGCATTCGGATCGTTTTTTTTCTTTTCGTTTTCACAAAATACGAAGTGTTCAATTAAATTTCAAGCATACGAATACTACTGCGAGCGACGGACTCCTTCTTTCTTTTACGCGTCAACTTCTTCGAGGAACCCGAGTAACTGCAACTGGCGCACGCACGCTCTCTCGGCTTTGACGGCGTGAAGAAGCGATCTTCGGTGTTTGCTGCTGCTGCTGCTGCTGCTGCTGCTGCTACTGCTACTACTACTACTACTACTATGGAAAAGAACGGGAGGATGGAGAGGCAAAGCGCTCGTTCTATTGTTGGTATTCGCGAGGAGAAGACCTCTGCGCTGAACGCGAGACGAGAGGAGGTTCCAGGACGACGATGACGACGAGGATGCCGAGCGAGAGAAGCGGCGTCGTCTTCCTTGTCTTCTTCGTCGCCTTCCGGTACTTTCTTCTGCGTTCTCCTTTAATAAGTCTTCTCTTTCTCGATTGAGTGGATCGTCTTCCATACCGTCCACACTCGATGATTTGGCGTATATCCAATCTCCTTCTACCGTCCACCGCTTCTCTCTCAACCATTCTTTCTTTTTCGGTGCATTTTCACCTTTCCTTCTCTTCGGGTAATACCAGCTTTTCAATCCTTTCCCGTTGAATCCGTACAGCGTGACTTTTTCGCACCTATGCAACAGGAGCAACGTCATCACCATGCCACTCGTCGGATGTTCGCCGAGCTTTCGAAAATACCTCGAATTAGCGTACTCAAAAAAACGCGGATTCACGGCGTGCGCTTTCTTCTCGATCAAACTCGTCAACTCTTCGCGTTTACCGCACGGCACGCGACTCGTTTTATCTTGGCACCACTTCGCCAACACCGCCTCTTTTTCATTCTCTCGATACCCTTGAAAGATGGCATTCGTTAATCTAAAACTCGTCTTCTTTCCTACATCCGCTTCGTAACCTCTCGTAGGCGCGTTATTAAATCTGACGACAATTTCGTTCGCGTCGATTTCCGCGCCGAGATTTGACCCCGACATGCTCGCGGCGGAGGAGACGAGCGCGCACGACTTCGCCGCCGCGGCGTTCGAAGAATACTCGTCGTTCCCTCTATTACCCATCATCCCAAATATATCAAATTCGGGAAGTAACGACGCAGTTTCTTCCGATATATCTCGCGGTACGCGCCAATAATCGTCCCGATGAGCGTTTGTTGTATCGTCTTCGTCTTCGTCCCTTTCTCCTCCTTTTCGGGGAAAACGCACCACGTTTCGGTGTAAAGAAATCCACTTTCCACTGAACGCACCGTCGACGCATTCCGGGAGGTTTGTTTTCACCTCCGCGCAGTCTTTTCCAGAGAACAAAGCCGGGCAGTCATTTCTTCTTCTTTCAGCGCTGAAACCTTCCTCGGTAAAGGCGCCGACGACGGAGGAAACTCCTCCTTTTCCTCCGCGAATGGATGATGCGACGAAGAAGAGGACGACGAGAGAAGATTGTTTCATCATTCTCTCTCGAAGTTTGCGCCGCGTTAACTTAAAGTCGATTTCTTGGGGGTGTTCATTTCAAAGAAAAGATTCTCTCTCTCTGTGTTTTGCGAGTAGTGCAGTAGATTTAGTGGAGTAGGAGTATCAGAGAGCGGGTGGTGCGTTGTTTCTTTTTAAATGAGGAAGTTGTTTTGTGTGAAGAACTTTTCTCTCTCAAAGGCTATTTAACGTACAAGTTTACGAGAAGACTACTCGCGTAAGAGTGGACGAAGGATGGTGGGAAAAGCGCGTTGGTATCACTTATCGCGCGATATCACCACAGTCACACTTTTCAGCGTAACTCTTTCTCTTTTCTGCTCTCTTTTTATACATGTTTTTATATGTGATGATATATATGTCATCGCTCGCTCGCTTACGCTCGTTTCGTGAGCCACTGGCACATCTCCTCCCCGATTGGTTCGCTGTACCCGCTGACGTGCTGCAAGTCGTGATGAAACACATCTGAACATCTGACCATGGTTTTATCCTTCGATCGACAGCGCTCGATGAAGGACTCGGAACCGGAACAATCCGTCATGGGATCTTCGACCGAGTGGAACGCGATGACCGGATGGGTGAACTTTTCAATCACGCCCGGTTTGTTTAAGCGCACGGTGCCGAAATAGCACTCCGATGCCGTTCTCGCGCGAATGCCTCGGACGCCGGACGGCCAACAGAGCGGGTCGTCTTCCATCTCTTTTTGACAGAGCGGGAACTTTTTGTTCTTGTGTGTTTTGCCAACTTCCCACGTCGGGGTGAATATAGAGAACAAGCGCAAGATTTTCAGAATGATTCTGTTCGACGCGTGCGCGCGCAGCTTTTTCAACGAGAGCATTGGACACAATAAGACGACACCGTCGGCGAATAACTTCGGATACTCGATAGCCGCTCTCGCGACGACGAACCCGCCCATCGAAACGCCCGCCGCGAACACTTTCTTTCTACCGCCGTTGTTGCCGCTACTCCCGTTTCTATTTCGACTCCCTCTTCGACTCCCGCGACTATTCTCGTCATCATTAGTATTCCCACCACAGTGCCTCTCTCGCACGAGTTTCATAAACCGCGCGTTATCCTCCACTAAATCCGATTCGCGTTCCATAAATGCCTTGCATCCTCTCGCGCATTCGCTCCTCCCGGCGCCTTGGTGATCGTACGCGTAAAACGTCAAGCCTTTTTTATTCATCCTTTCAATCCAGCTGTTTTTATACTTGTTCCTCGCGGTTCCCATTGGAATGCTTTGGAGCCATTCAAACATGGCGTGCGCTCCGGAACCGTGCGCGCCGACCACCACGCCGATCTCTTCTTGGTCTTTTTCTTCGTCCTTTTCTTCAAGAGTTGCTCTTCGTCGTCCGTCGTTCTTCTTCGCGTCTTTTCCCGACGACGACTTTTTCCCGTGACCATCATTCCCGGAGGCATCCCACGCGTACCATCGTATCTTCATCCCTTGCGCGTTGACGAAAAAGCCAGTGCGACTGATGTTGGCGCATTTCAGCGCGCATTCTTTTTCCCAGTTTTTGCGCGGGAGGTGGTGTAAAGGGTCCTCGTCGTCCTCGTCGTTTTTGTTCTTCTTCTTCGTTCTCATCTTTAAAGATGATTGTTTCCCAAGAGTCAGTTTGTGGTGGAAAAATTTGTCCGAGAACGCGAAGATGAAAACAATCAAGAAGAGGTGGTGAAATCTCAAAGCGCTTTGCACGTTGCACACTTTGGAAGCACTTTGGCGAAAATTTTTTGGCTCGAAACATTAACAAGTAATCTTCTATTGCTCTTCTGCTTTTCATTAAAATACACGTTGTAGAGACTACATTCAATTCTCTTCTTCTACCTGCTGCGGATATTCTTTATTTTACATATTTTGTTCTTCTTCTTTCTGTTGTTGTCGGGGGTGATGTTCCCAACGATCGGCAAACTGCGGGAAGGAGGACGCCTTGGCGCGCTCGAGCGCGTCTCGGGATTCGTTGTCGAGAAACTGACGCTCGTCCCAGACTTGATCGGCACCAATTTTGTCCGCGTTAAAGTCTAAGAAGGAAGAGGCGTTTATTGTTGTTGGTGTTTTTGTCTTCTTTGATGCCTCTTCTGCGTCTTCTTTGCTCAAGCGAATGACGCACTCGGCGATGGCGGCAGCCGTGTTCGGGTCCACGCGGTCGTCGTCCAATTCGCACTTGACTCGTTTTTCGAGAATTTTGCTAATCATGACGTTCGTGAGTTGACCTTGGATGCCCGAGCGGACTGATTCGTCCATTAAGTTGACTCTTGGGACCATCATTGCGTCCGCTAAGCATCGACTGTTTGAAAGCGCGACGAATGGTGTTGCGTTGTTGGAAGTTGACATGCCGCCTATGGATTCCGACCATCGAGAGACGAGCGAGACGCACTGTTTCAAGTGAGCTCCGGCGGAGAAGCTCACGACGCCTTTTCCCGGGACAAGATTAGCAATATCTTCGATGTGATCGACGATATCGCTAGTATTATCCTCCATCGATAAAACGGTTCCAACTAATGCGTTATCTAACCGAGAAAGTATCGCTCGTAAGATGGCCGCGTTGGCGACGGCCAAGCCGGGCGCTTGGTTCGCAGTTTCGTTGACACCTAGAAGAATCGCAGCGCGATCTAAAGCGCGAACGTAGACGCGCCCAACGCGTTCGCCGTCACCTTTCAGTTCGTTTCGTCTCTCCAAAGATTCCGCCGCACACTCGTCGTCGCTCGTGCACATGATGGATGGATATATCGCGCGGCGCCACACGGCTTCAAATGCAAACGTGAACGTTTCGTCTCTCAATTTCCTGGCATCTTCCCAAGCCGTGGATAGAGTATTACCCTTCGATTTCAAACCTCTCGCAAAGGCGGCAATTTGCACCCAGATTGCAACGAGCTGCTTTGGTTCATCGAACGCGTACCCTCGAATACATCCACTGAATGCATCGAGGACGCGATAACATCTCTCGTCTCTTGACGCTTCATCGTCTTGAAAGGCATACGCAAATAACGCTTTGGCGACGACGAAATTCTCCGTCGTTTGCGGCGTTCGAACGAGCGCGGCTTCAATGAGCGCGCCGTACTCCGTTACAGTCGTCGTCGTCGTCTTCGTCCTTGTCAATGTGTGATGATGGTCCAATCCTTCTCCTTGTTCATCATGAGAAACTACTTTCGCTTTCAAATCGTTATCGTCCTCAACCTCTTCCTCGTCCGTTTCCTCATCATCCGTCGAGTCTTCGTCCACGATCGCCCTGGTTGATTTAAGGCGGTCAAACTTTGTGACGACAGTCGCGCTTCTTTTTGCCCACGGTGGAATCATATCCCCATCTGAATCGTTCCCGCTCGTCGAAGAGTACGCGTGCCTGGCTTCTCCCATGATGACATCAGATTGGTCGTCACCCAACGATGACTTGCGCATGGCAAATTCTAACGACGTTCTCGCTTTTTCGTTGCTTAAATCCGTTCTCAACGTTTCGATGACTTGTCGTAACTGATTTATTTCATTTCTCGCCTCATCTCGCTCTAACGATGCAACTTTTAAAGAACTTTGCGCCGCGGCGATATCGGCGCTCTCGTCGTTGCTTCGTCTGCTTTGCGCGGCGGCAACGTTTTGCTTCAAAGTCTGCGCGAGATTCTTCAACTTTTCGTTTTCCTCTTCCAATCTGGCGTGAGAAACTTGCGTTGCTCCGAGTTCTAACTTTGTTTCGTCCAAGCTCTTCTTCGCGCGTTCGAGCTGCTCGGATATTCTCTGGTTCTTTTGTTGCTCTTCGGAGAGGTCGTCTTTGAGTTCGGAAATTTCGTGCTCGTATCTCGTTTTGACCACTTCCAATTCTTGTTCTAGTTGTTGTGCGGTGCTCTTATGATCGATCGACGTGCGAGTGGTTTTTTGACTTCCCGCGTTCATGAGAGACGAGCGAACGCCTTCGGAGCGATTGCCGTCAGAACTCACACGAATACCCGCGCGGTACTCCAAATCCCAATCTTGTGAAATGCGCTCAACCATGGAGAGTTCAGAATTTTTCGTCGGCGATGAAGGCGCATCACTTCGCGCCGTGTGAGAAGTAGCGTTGTTGATATTGTTTTGTCTCTGCGACTGCAACAATAAACTTTCCGCTGCGGCTTGCGGCATGGGTATGCTGCTCCAATCAAAATCGCCTCTGGATCGATCCATGGAATTGTTCAAAGATCGTCCGCGCAAATCGTTTCCATTACTATCCAAGGAGACGTCCACTAACAAACTATTCGTGCGCGCGTTTCGAAACGGTGGCGAGCCTTTCGATTCGAGAACATCGTCTGCAAACAACTGCTTATCCGTGCGAAACTTCAACGACCGTCTCCTAAATTCAGGAGACTTGTCCACAAACATCGGACCACCCGCGGCGTTAGGAACGCCGTGCGATGCGAAGTCCTCGCGATCTCGTAACTCAGAGCGGTGATCGACAGAGCTTCCCGCGTACGAAGTCTTTCTGTGCGGTGGCGTCGGTGGCGGTCGCGTAGGTCCAGGCGTAAGAGGCGGCGTTGTGCATCGATCATCGTCATCGTCATACGTCTCGTCGTTTTGAAAAGTGCGATGCGTGAGCGCATCGTCGATGTCATCGAATTCTTCTTCTTCTTCTTCTTCTTCTTCTTCCTCATTATCTTCGTCAGTATCGAATTCATCATCATCTTCTGTTTCTAAATCCGAATCGAGGAGAAAGCCGTCGCTATCGACTTCCTTGTTATCATTATTTTTGTAAGTATTGTCTTGCGCATTCGAATTGCCCATGCGAGGCGTCTCGCTTTTATCCGCCGCGCTTATCGATGCGCCCAAGTTGCCGGTCGACACGCCGTTTCCGCGTCGCGCAAACGGGTTCCAATCTTCCTCTTCGGTTCTTTCTCTTTCTTCTTTCGGTTGTTGATGTTTCTGATGTTCGTGCTTACTTGAAAACGGGTTCCATTCTCCATCCTCATCGGCTTCATCCGCTTGCAGTTGCTCGTGAGCGTTTGATGGTACATTCTCGAATCGATTTCGGGCAAACATCTTAGCGGTAGATTTGGACGCATCCATCATCATCGCGTCGTTCTCGCTAGACATTGCTGGTCTCGCAGTGTTGGCAACAATCCCTGCAGCCCCACCAGCGCCAAATCGCGACGCGTGTAAGGATGACGATGCTTTCGCGAGCGGCATGCGATTTGCAGAGACGTTTCCAACAGGTCGCTGCCCAGGTTTCACGACATCAGCCACGGAAAATGTGGATATCGGTCGATTATCTTGGTCTCCACTACTACCATCAGTGCTATTATTGTTGCTGTTCAGGGTATTCTCACGACTAGTGCTGGCTGCTTGATGTTCTTGTTTTATTCTCGAGAACCGATTGTTGCTAATACTCTCCGAGCCTCCTTCCGCCGCCGCGGCGAAGGCGCTCCCTTCCGTCGAATCTTCCCTATCGTGTCGAATCGTCATCGTCAGTCTCGCTCTCCCACCTCTCGGCGTCTTCGAATAATTCAAAACGCTCTTCCCTTTCCCTTTCAGAAAATTCTGCTCCAACTCAACCTCTACGGTCACCTTCGCGCCCATCCTCCCGCCTCGTCGTTCCGGTTTCAGAAAATTGCTCAAATCGCAATCCACCGTCCCGACGTGCATCCCCGCCACTTTCTTCACCCCTTCTTTCGGTGCTTCCGCTTCGTTCTTGTTCGCTTCGAGTATTAAAAATCGTAAGGATTTCTTTTTGTTTCCCGTCATCGTCGCCTCGAATTGGAACGATTCGTTTTCGAAGTCGTGTTTTTCCAGCACTTGCTCCTCCTCCTCCTCGAAAGAAGCGTTGGCACCATCAATTGGCCTTCCGTAAGAATAAGGTTTCGCGACGATACTTCTCGTCACCCCTGATTTCTTATTCCCTCGGTACCACGCGATAGCTCTCAACGCGTTCGTCGTTTGAATCTTCGGTATCTCGTTTTCATCGCTGTTATTCGTATTCTTCTTCCTATTCTTAGGAGAAACATAATTCGCATCGTCAAGTATCGGGAGAATCAACTCGTGAATGACGACGGTAAAATTGAGCTTTTTATTAGCATTCGCCGCCGAGCCTTGTCCTCCTAATCCTCCTCCTCCGGCGTTGGTGGTGTTGTTGTTGGATTTTGAGCGCTTAAACATATCTCCTCTTCTTCCTCGAAAACAACAAATAAGCAAAGAAGGCTCTTTCGTGTTTCCGCAAGCGCTTTAAAGAAAGAGGAGTCTGTGCTGTGACGAGAATTGAGAATTGGCGGGAGACTGGGTCAGGCTAATATTTAGGGTTTAGAAATTTGTCTGAAAAAGTCATTTCATTCCGTCGGTCTCTTCTCTTCTTACTTTGGTTTGGCACCTCGCGGGTGGTGGTAGTTTTAACGCGCTAGTCATGTATTCTATTCTCTCTCTCTCTCTCTCTCTCTCTCTCTCTCTCGTTTCTATCTATGCAAAAGGATCGTCGAAACTATCCTCGACGTCGTCGTCGCCTTCATCCTCCACGGCGAACGGATCGATAAAGTTTTCCGGCGTCTTGGCGACGCCGCCGCCGGTTTGTTGTTGATGATTGAAGAGAGCTGGTGATGGTGGTATGCCATTATTTACTCCTCCGGTCGCGGCGTTGTTAGTATGGCTAAAGTTAATCCCGTCCAAACCGCTCGGGTTTCTCGAATGATTCGGCGTCGTCTCGTCGTCGGAGAAGAAGCCTCCGGAACTGGTTTGCGAGTACAACGCGGCGGCGACCGCGGGAGGGGCGAAATCTCGCGGCGTTGGCGCGGAGAAATCAAAGCTGTCCGTCGGTTTTGGCTGTTGTTGTTGTTGCTGCTGTGTTGGTTTTGTACTCACCGAAGCTGGTGGAATAACTGGAGGTGAATGGCTGAATAAATCATCTTGAAGTTGTGGTTGCTTTTTTTGTTGCGGCGGTTTCCCTCCGACTGGCGGCGTCTTGGTCGCGTCCCATTCGTTCCATTTGTCGAAGCCTATTTTAGCGGTCTCCGGCGTCGGTGGCGTCGGCGTTGGCATCGGTGGTAAAGGAGGAATTTGCACGCCTCCCCAAGAACCGTTCGGCGTCATGGCTGATGGTTGAGGATGAGGAGAAAGTTGTTCTCGCGCTTTCTCCTCCGCAGCCACGGAAACGTTGGCCAGTTGCGTCGTCAAATCCGCGCGTTCACTCGCCAGTTGTAATCGCTTTTGCGCTAGCGCGATGTCGTTTTTAATTTTTGCAACTTCTTTTTCCGTATTTTCAATCTCAAGTTCCATCTCGGACGTGTTCGAAGCACTCGTCGCGCTATTCCCGCTCAATTCTCGAAGTTTCGCGTTTTCCTCCTCCAACTGCGCTCGCAACGCGTCTCTTTCCTCTCTCGCTTTCTCTAATCGTTTTGCGATAGAAGCGTCACCGCCTTGTTCACTCTTCTGAATCAACTCCTCGCACATCTTCATCGCCTCTTCGACTTTCTTCTTTAACTCTTTCGCTTCGCTTTCTGCGACCGAGGCTTTATTCTCCGCCTCGGCTAAATTCGCCTCGCACTTCCTTCGAAACAACGCTAAATTACCTAAAGCCTCTTGGGCGGCTTTGGCGGACATTTTATTTTCGGATTCTTTGGTTTCTTGCGCGAATAAATTTTCATCGGCTTGCTTTGCGGCGTCTAATTGCGCTTCCGCGAACTGTCGCTCGGCGTCTGGAACGGCAGAGAGATCGAGTTGCGGACCACGAAAGGTGAACGTCGCGTCGCCGTGAGTGTGATGAGACGTAGTACTCGCCGTCGCCGAGACGGTATTGAACTCGTCGCGAAGCTGCGAACCAGGGATGAAGTTAAACGTATCTTGTTGCGCGACAGGTGCTTGAATGCCAGCGAACATTTGCTGTTGTTGTTGTTGTTGTTGAGGAGGAGGAGGAGGAGGAGCGGCGACGGCAGCAGCGGCGGGAGCCATCGAAATCGAAGGCGCGATGTTTGTCAACAAACCAGCCGCGTTCTGATCAAACGGAGGGAACGGCATCGGCGGCATCATCTCTGGACATTGCACACCCCTGGTCTTAATGACGTCGGCTAAGTACATTCCGACTACAAACTCCGGCCACGCCAACGCGCCAATCTTCCTCGCGTCGGCAATTTCCCAAACTTGCTTCAAAACGTGCTTCTCCAACCCGGACGCCGCAATCATCGGCGCGCACACTTGCGCCGGAATCGACGCGGTCGGATCGTTATTCGTGCTTTGCAAAAACTGAATTTGATACCTCTGGTAATCGCTTGGTCCCATCGCCGGCCATTTTTGCGGCAGAGGAGGCATCGCGCTCGGGGGAGGCACCGGAGCGGTAGAAGCGAAAGCTCGCGACGACGACGACGTTTGAAAATTGGAATCGAAACCACTATTGAAATCAGAAGATACAGATACAGAAGGAACGGGAGCGCCAAACCCTCCCACCGTTACTGACGAAGAAGGTGCACTACTAAACGCATCGGCACTAAACGTACCCGGAGCGGTATTAAACCCGCCGTTCACTCCTCCTCCCGCGTCGCCGAAACCATCAAATCCACCCGCGGCGACGACCGGGACACCCGGCGGTTGATCGTACGCCGCAAATATATCGTCGCTCAACATCGGTCTTCCACTACTCGTCGTCGTCTTGTTCTCTTCTTCGTGTTGCGTTTCTGTCGCTGCGCGGCTCGCCGGCGCTGCTTCGTTCGAGTCCCCTACCACGACACGCTCCCCACGTTTCAAAACCGGCGTGGGTAACCCTCTCGTCTCTCCGTTCCTCAACAAGTGCGCGTGCGCGGCTGTAATTTCTTTCACCCCGGCTTGTTTTAACGACACCACCCCGCAGGCGACGATGAATTCTCGCGCGGTGAGAAATCCTCGCTTCTTTTCGTCCGCGATTTCCCACAACTCGATGAGATCTTTCTTCACTAAACCGTCGAATTTGGTGAAGAATGCAACGGCTTCGTTGCCGGAAATTTCGCCGTTTTTGTCGGCATCGGCCGCGTGGAACCATTCGGTGAAGTGCTGGTCTAAAGTATTGGTTGAAATGGCAGCGGGAGAAGACGCGATGGTGCCTTGGTGGTGTTCGGCCATGACGTGAAAGTGTGCAAATGGTTTAAAATTTCTGGGGAAAGTCAACACGTAAAAAGGGTAGTCAACTACTAGTAGGTAAAATAACAACAACAACAACATTTAAGTCTCTCTAATCTCTCGCGAACAAAAGGCGTTAAAGTTCTGATGCACTACCACCGCTCTTCTTCTTCATCTTTTTTGCGTTTTCGGCGGCCATTTTTTCTCTTTCCGCCGGGTACGCCGGTTTGATCAACTTCGGGTACTTTTTCAACGCCGGCGGGTATCGGCCGGGGCACTGCCAACTTCCCGGCGGGTCGCACACGCGGTTGCTCGGATCTGAGAGCCAGTTTCGAGATTCCATGTCCACGTCGACGACTTTGTAAATGCGCACTTTTCTATATTTCGTCGTGAAGACTTCTTCGAAGTGGTCTTCGGAGACGCCGCCTTGGAAGGAGACGAGTTTGAAGAGTAACGAATTGGCCATCATAGGCGTCGGACGGCCTTGACGGTCGACGCCGAATTTGCGGTGGATGTCCATCATGTCCACGGTGCCACCTTTTTGACCGATGCTGGCGCCAATGCGGAAGAGATGCGGCGATTTTGCCATATCGTCGGAACCGCCACCTGTCCACACGAGGACGTAATCGGCCAAGTGACGGATGACGTCGTACGCTTCGTCTTCCGGCGCGGTGAGCGTTCGCGCGAGGTTGGCGATGTGTTCGTGGTTCCACGTGTTCCCATCCGCGATGGAGGTGCGGTTGGCGATGCCGGTGATTTGGTAACCGTAATCCCACCAGGCCATGACGCGAGCGTCTTCCGGCGTGTTGTCTCGCACCCACTCGTAAGCGTCCATGTAATCGCGAACGAGAATGACCCGGCCATCTTGGAGTTGGCCTTTGAACATTACGGACGGCATGGACATGCCCTGCGCCATCTCGTGGGAGTAGTTCATAAATGCAGGCCACATGATGGCAAAGTTCGCGAGTCCGAGACACAAGAGCGTCAAACGAAACAAGACGGAAACGTTCGAGTGGTAGATCTTCGAGATGGCTTGTCTCGGGTCACTGACGAAAGAATCTTTATTCTTCGCATCTGAAGAGGAAGAGGTCACGTTGTTGGAATACTTCTTCTTCATTTTTGTGTTCGAAATCTTCGCCGGCGGTTCGTCCGCTCTTTTCTTCGCCTCTTCTTTGGCTTTCTTCTCTTCTTCGTCCACGTGGAACAAAATCGATTTACCTTCCAAGTATCGAACGGCGTATTTCTTGCAAATCTTGTGCAAATCGTCGAGGGCGTACCCAACCGCGATCCCGCACAAACTCGCCGCAATCGGGCCTAAGAAGATGATCAAACGAACCATTCTGTTGGCGAAATAATATGCCACGCAGGCGTACAACGGCAAGAACAATGATTGCGGGTTGACGTGCGCGAAGAAGTGCGCCATGGCAAAGAGGAAACCAATCGGGGCGGTCATAAACATGGACTTGTGCAAGTACCTCTCGTACGCGTCCGCGGTCCCCGGTTGATGTTCGGCGACCGAGTCTACCAACGGATTCCCAGTTTGCGTGTGTTTAATAAACAAACCGCGAACGCGGACGGACAACGGCCCGAACCACCCGGTTGGCGCCAACGCGGCGCAAATAGCACACGCAATCGTCGCCGCTCCCGTGTACACCCTTATTCGTAACTGCCACGCCTTCTTCCTATCGCCTTGCAACTTTTGCTTCTTCACTAACATCTCCCCGTACCCGATGATGTTCAAACCAAAAAATACAAACATCGGAGCAATTTGCTCGGCGCTTTTAATCGGTTGTAACCCGACCACGGGAAACTGAATCGCCCCCAAAGTACCCACGATCCAAAACAACGAATACGCCTTTCTCAACGCGTCAGTGTAATGCCTCAACGCGACCAACGCCGCCGCGTGTAAACCAACCATATTCAAAACGAACGTGTACCCACCCCAGGCGGCGACCATGTACACGTAGCACAACCCAGCCACCGCGCCCAACGGCCAAGATTTTTCGTTTCTATTCGATCTCGTCCACATGTAAAACGTCAACACCATCGCCGTCACCGCTAAAGACTCGTTATCGTACCCACCCGCGATGGACCTCATCGTATGCGCCGGGATGATCGCCATAATCAAAGCCGCGACTACCCCACCCCAAGCGCTCCCGGAACACTCGTACGTCAACATCGCCGTCAACACCGTCGCCGCGCCGCCGAACCACGCCGGAAAAAACACGCACGTATCGTTCAACGAAATCGGCGTGAATACGTTGATCGCTTTCCACAACGTCACCGCGGTGACTTGCATCCCGGGGTAAATCGTCGACCCGACTGGTCTTCCCAGCGGGTACCAACTCATGTAATCGAACCAGGTGGAAAATTTTTTCCATCCGTTTTCCGCTAAATATTGCGTCGCTCGAAAGTTGAACCACGGGTCGAATTCGTGAATGATCCTCCCGTATTCTTGCACCGCGAATAAACGAATAGCGTAGGCGGAATACGCGGCGTAGGCGATCAGAATCGCGCGTATGCATCCCGACACGGACGCATCGACGAGTCCTCCTTTTGAGCCGGCCATTTCTTCTCTTCTTCTTCTTCTTCTTCTTCTTCTTCTTTACGCTTTCGTAAAACTTTCACTTTGTGCAGGCAGCGGGGAAAGTCGATCGAGAAAAGAAGAATTCACGAGAGAACACACGCAGACGCGCGCGACTGCTGTTGCTGCGCACAGATCTTCTGCGACTATTACTACAGATCTCGCAGAGAAAACACCGCTCGCTCTGCTCTCGTTTCGCGCGCTTTTATACTAAAAATCGTCGCAACAGAAACAGGCGTTGAATTTTATGATGAATCTCCTTCTTTTTTTCTTCAGTGTTTTGACGAGACTTTGCTTGCAAGCAAGCAGAGGGAACGAAAAAAGTGAAAGAAACTCAACGACGAGCGCCAGAGAACAACACGATCTCTGATCTCTACCGTATGCTAGCATCGCGTTATTATTAGTACTATTACTATTATTATTACTGCTGCTGCTACTACTACGAGCTAAAACTACGAAGTGCACACGTTGACGTACCCGCTGAGATGCAACAATCTGACCAACATGGTATCGAACGCCCAATCGTGGAATCGAGACATGCGCGGCGATCGAGCGTCGTTGCGTTTGTTCAACATGTCCATGCTGTAACTGAAACCGAATAAATTGACGCGTTCGCACATTTGCATGGCCATGTACATGGCGTGGATGCCTGAATTGACGTTGGTTGGACACTGGAAACCTTTATATCCTAAACGGTGTAAATCCGATCGAGATTTGAAGTAGCCGTTGACCATGTATTTGATGACGTCTGGCGCCATGATGGCGGTGTTTTTGTTCGCTCGTAAAACCGGAGGGAGGAACGGAAAGGACATGTAGTTCCAAAAGATCCACAACTCGTTTTCGACGTCTTTTTTGTCTTTCGTTTTCGTCGAGGAGATGTAGACGTTTTTCGTGCTCTTCATGGTTTCCGCGCGTTTTTTGTTGAAGACGCGCAAGGTGGATTTGACTCCCGTATAGTTTTGCCAGACGCCGCTGGAGACGAACGTGTTGAATCGAATCACCGCATCGTGTTTGTCGATGATTTCTCCCATACCTTCGCGTTGTAAACCAGGACCGTTGCCGACTAAAGCGCATGTTTTATACGTTCGCGTCGTTTCTTTCTTCGCTTTCGGCGGCGGTTTCGTGCCGATATACGGGAACGTTTCCGGGTTGCCCGTAATCGAGCCGCACCCTTTCGTTTGGCCGTTGACGGTGATACAACTGACGTAATTTTTTAAAGATTTGATTCCATCCAAATTTTGTATGGCTGTAAACACGTCTTCTACGGCGTGCGAGCACCTGTTGGTTTTCAAGCACCCGACGATGGCGTCTTCGCCGGGTCTTATATTTTTCTTCACGCGTTCGCTCGCCGCGCACTTTGGTTGTAAAGGTTTATATTTCCCCGCCGGAAGTCTATACGCCAGAAGCTTCCTTCTCCCGCCAGTACTATCTATTTCTTCTTCTTCTTCTTCTTCTTCTTCTTCTTCTTCTTTTCCCGCTCGCTCAAAAGAAGAAAGCACGTTCCTCCTCCTCCTCCTCCTCCTCCTCCCATCTCCTTTCCCTCTCACGTTCCCGTCGTTATCCTTCTTCCTCCCGGCATCAAACGGCGACCACGGTTCCGGCGCGTTTAAGCATCTCAACCTCGCCAACTCCATCGTCCTCGCCGGTTCTTCCGGTCCTCGGTACGCTCTCGCCCCGTGTCCTAAATCGCGTTCGATGTTCTCGATGATAGCCTCTGGGAAGTTATTCTCGTCGTATTCTTTCTTTCGTTTCGTCGATGTCATTCCGTCTTCTTCTTCTTCTTCTTCTTCTTCCGTTTCCTCTTCGTTGTCGTTCGTCGTCTTCTTAATCTCTTCTTCAATCTTTTTCTTCTCCTCTCTCAACTCTTCCAATCGCTCGGATAACTTTTCCGATTTCACGCCTTCCAAATCGTTGATGATACGCATCGAATCTTCTCTGAATGCGCTGCCGAAATTAGTATTCCCACCGTTGGTGGTAGAAGAGGTATAATTCTCCCAGTCGCACAACGCGACGAGCATGAACAGAGCGACGAACGAGAGGATGTACGCGAGCGATTGCTTCCTCGTTGTCACCCCCCCCAAAGACGATGATGATTTTTGCGTCGTCTGAATCGTCGTCCCAGCGGAAACGTTTCCAGCCATTCCAGGCATTTCCCTTCTCTCCAACACCCTCTGCGCTCCCTGAACCCTCAAAGCTCTTCTTCTTCTTCTCTCTTTATTACACTACTCTCTTTCCGCGTAATGTAGAATGACGTTTCTTCGATTTTTTTTCTTCTTTGTGTGATGTGCGATGGGAAAGCAGCCAATTAAATTCCACCCTCAAATCTCTCAAGTTTCGCCTCTCTCGCGTTTTGCTCAAAGTTTTCTTCATAAAAAGAACTCGTTACACAACATAATGGCGGAACAAGGACCAAAAGTAGGCGACGCGAGAAGTTTGTGGAATTTTACCCCGTCTCCAGGTATTCTGTTATATGCGTGTTCTTTCTTTCTCTCTCTTTGTTTACTGCGCGTTTGTGTTGTGATGATGATGTCTTGGTTTTGGGGACGTTCGTCTCTCGCGTTTGAATTTTTGAAACGATGATGTGAAAACGATATACGATTTCTCGTCCTCCTTCTCGCAGTCGTCTCTCTCTCGAAAACGAGACTACTCTCGCGGGGGTTCCGTTTTTGTGCCTCTCTTGTACTCTCTCTAAAAACGTTTAATAACGTCTTCTTTTTCATCTTTAACGCACATCAAAACGCGTCCCATCGAACAACAAAACAGGATGGACGAAACCGGAGGTTGAAAATTTAGTCATCGTTTTGAAAAAATTCGGCGTCGGGAAGTGGGTCCAAATCGTCGACTCCGGCGCCTTACCGGGGAAACAAATCCAACAGTTGAACGGGCAAACGCAACGATTACTCGGGAAACAATCCTTGGCGGAATATACCGGGTTACAGTTAGACGTGTTCGCGGTGAAGCAAGCGAACGATCAGTTGGTTGGGGAAACCGTGGTGAGGAAAAATGGGTTGATTACCAACCAAGGCGGGAAGATGTCGAAGGAGGAGTTAAAGGCGAAGCGAGAGGAAAACGTGCGTTTATTCGGGTTAACTCCGGAACAAATCGAAGCGATTGAAATTCCAAAACCAGTGAGAGACGCCGGTTTAGGCGCGGCGGCGTACATGGGGAAGAATCATAACAAAGGCGGCGTGAATGGCGGGTTGGGACCGACGAAGCGCGTCGTGAACGTGGACGAAGTGAAAGTAGAGGAGTTGTCCAGCAATGAAAAGGTGGAGGTGTTGAAGCAGTTGAGGAAAAGGTTGTTGGCGGTGAGGATGGCGAATACTGCCGCGAGTGAGAACAGCAAACCCGGCGAGACGACGACAGCAATGAAGACATCGACGACAACAACAACAACAACAACGACAATAAAGAACGCAAACGCTACGGTGAAGGACGTGACCAACGTCGTCGCGAACGAGGCGAAGAAAACAGCAGGGGTCGCCGCGGGGAAGAGAGCCGCGGTGGCGAAGAAACCAGCCGCGAAAAAGACGAAGAAATCGAAAAAGAGTAAAAACGACGACGACGACGATAACGAGGACGATAACAGCCCAAGCGCCGAAGGGCCGGTAGAGATGCTCGTGAACATGGGGTTCACGAAGAAAATGGCAAAGGACGCGATCAAAGAGACGGGAGGTGATATTTCCGCCGCCACCGAGTGGTTGTTCGCGAACACGTAAATCGTTCCAGCGTTTTAAAAAACTAACAACTAAAAACGGACTATAAACTAAGCTTACGAAACGAACGCGACGCGACTAAACTCACAAACCGAACTTGTCCGGCTTTCTCGCGCCGCTCTTGAACGTCCCATTTTTCGGTTTTTCGTTTTCCGGCTTCAACCATTTATTCGTTCTGCAACAAAAGTACAACTTGGTCTTCGGATCGTAATACTGCATCTTCGACGCGTCGAAGTAATACCCGCTTTTGCCGTCGTATTGCCAAGATGTCGTCGGCGTCGTCGAACCGGCGGATTGTTGCAATAGCGAACCGACCAAGTTTGTCGCCCCAGTTGGTTCGATTTTAGCAACCGTCTTCTCTTCCTCGCCTTCTTCTTTACTCTCTTCCTTCTCCTTTTCCTTCTCTTCTCTTTTCCTCTTTTTCCTTTCCCTCTTCTCTTCCTCCTCCTTGTCTCTCTCTTCCTCCAACTTTTCCAATTTCATCAACTTCTCCGACTTCTCTCTCGTCGTCTTCTCTCTCAACTTCCTCTCCAAATCCCCGCCGACGTTATGCATGGACACGTCTTGGACTTCGACCCCGCACATCGCGCATTTCCCTTGCTGAAACGCGCACGGTTGGCAAAACAGACCGGGTTGGTGGAGCGATTTTTTACACACTTGACACTGTTGAGAGCCGAGGACGTAGTTTTTGGAAGAGGATAAAGCTTTGTTTTCGTTGAGTTTCGCACTCGTAGTACTGCTGCTCTTCGCAGAGGCGTTGACTTTTTGCATCCACGGGTCCGGGGTGATCACCCGTTTCAGTTTCACCTCGCACTTCGCGCACACCATCTTTTGTGTTCAATGAAGAATTTCCCAAGAATATCTTCAGAGTAAGAAGCACAAACAGCGCTTCGGGGTCGAGAGTAGGAAACTGCGGGCAAAGCATGTCAAACGCGTCGTCGTCTCTCTCTCGACAGCACCGCGCCGCCTTTGTGCGCGCCAACGGACACAATCCGAAGACGAAAAGGAAGAGGAGGCATCACCGAAAGACGACGACGCGAGAGAGATACGACGGGAGAAAAGATACGGGGAAAGAGGAGGAGGAGACAGGTGTGATGAGAAACGATGACGATGATGACGTTTCGAACGCGCAGAGGAGGATTTCGCGCTTTGAAACGAGCGTTGGTGGGAGTAGTGGCGGCGCGCTGTATTGTTTCGGGTTCCCAGAGTTTGCGAGCGCCAGAGAAGAAGCCAGAGGAGGAGAAGAGAAAATAGAATCGATTGGTCCGTCCTTGATATCGGACGTCTCGGAAGTGGACGCGTTTCGATTGGCGTCGGAGAATCCGGAATTGACGGCGGTGATCGCGTTAGCGTCTTTGATAATCATACCGAAGGCGATCGAGCAAATAGGAAAGAAGATAGTCTTACCGCTTGGCGCGATTTTGATTGCATACGGCGTCGTATCGCATCCGGAGAGCGCGGGGACCTTCGTCGCCGGCGCTTTGGGATGGGCGTACGAACACCCTTCGGCGATTGCATTCGTCGCGGTCGGGTTGTTAGCGTTACAGTTGAGTCCGTACATAATCATTGCGTTGTTACTGGCGTTAATTTTTAACATCAGTAACATCGTTCCGGACGAAATCAACCCTCTTTTACCGAAAGACGTGAAGGAGAACATTAGAGAGGTGAAAAAAGACGCGCAAATAGCCCGGGAAGCGCTCGCTCCCGTCGAGCGTTCTATCGGCGAACTCAAGACGTTCAAAAACGAAGTCCAAATGCAAAAAGAGCGCGCGCGCAAGAATCGTCTGGAAAGAGAAGAGAGAGAAAAGCGAGAGGAGAAAGAAGCTCGGGAGAAACCGATCAAAATCGCAGCGTTGAAGCAAAAAGCCGCCGAGGAAGCGAAAGCGAAAGCGAAGAAAGCGAAACCAAGATTTCAAAGCGACGAGAACGCTATTCGTAACTCTTCTTCTAATTCTTCTTCGCGCGATGATTTGGGAGACATCACGCGGTGCATGTCTTTGCCGACGCCCGATGCGAGGGTAAAATGCGTCGACGGGAACCAAGCGAAATATTATTAAAGCGCTTAAGAGCAGCAGCAGCAGCATTCGTCTTAACTCTTCGTAAATCTTATTAAAAAGAAGTCCTAAGAAAATTAACGCACGTTCACACACACGCGCGCGCTTTTAAACGCGCAAAATCACCCGCACGAAGCGGTGTTGTTATTATTCGTGTAATAAAATCACGATGCCCTCTTCTTCCTCCTCCTCGTGAGAAAAGAGCGTCTCGTTTCGTAAAGTTTGAGCGCTTTCATCGCAATCCAATTATGTGGACAGATCTCCTCTGAGAGTACGGAAAAAGGATGAAGCGCGATATCAATTCGAACGCATCGTCGGTGTTTTTCGCTTTGATGACCTTGTTCTTCTTGGCGGCGACGCTCTGTGTTTCGTCGGTGTTTTTACTGTCGTCGTGTGGACCGATTGGAAGCGACGCGATTGAGACCACGGGAGGAGTGAAAGAGAGTTTCGCGTCCGTCGACGGTGTGGATGATGATGAAATTGGAGCAGTTGGTGCTTCTTCTTTGTCTTCGTCGTCTCCTGAGAATAATAATAACAACGAACTTCCGTTCGTGTTACCGGACGGGGCGAAAACCACCCAAGACGTGTGGAAACCTCGGAATTTCAAACCGATATCGAGGAAGAAGTTTAAAGAGTTCAATTTGAACTTACACCCGTCGGTGTTACGTTTCGAGAAGGCGCAGGTTGGATGGCCGACGACGAAAAATTTAACCGTGAGTAACTTGGACGCGGAAAAGCCGTTGAGGGTGTATTTGATCACCAGCGATAGCGTGCAAGTGTACACGGAAGGGATTTCGTACGGGAGAACGAAGCACGAGGAGAGGGTGATGCAGCAGAACTTGCTCGTGGCGAGAGAGATGTTGGAGAACAGGAGAGGGGACATGGAGAAACACGACGAGAAGATTAGGTACGTGACGCAACGCATCGACGAGTTGAACGATAGGTTGATAGCCGCGAAAGAGAAGTTGGATAGAAAAGAGAGCGAGGACATGCTGGACGAAAATCGAAAAGAACACGAGAGTCTGAAACTGAGCGTGGCTAAAATGCAAAAGATGATTCGAGATACCGAAGCTGACGTCCAAAAGAGCGTGGATCGGTTGGAGGAAATCATGCAGGTTGACGGCGAGACGATGGAGGCATCGCGCTCGCCTTTACAAGGAAAGGATCCTATTTTCGTGATCCCGCCGTCAGGAAGCATCGAAGTGACTATCAGACACGCGCCCTTGCAAACTGGGAGAGGGAGAGGAACGTTAAGCGTACAAACGGACAGAGGGGACATCTTGATGCCGTTTACGTTTTTGACGAAACCAAACGATTTTCGCGTGCAAAAACTGAGCACGAAGCAAGTGTACGGCGTGCCACACGATTACGATTTAGGGTTGTTCAACCCGTTGTTAAGAGTGCTGAACGTTACGGACGTGTGGACGCGGTCTGAATTCATCAAGATTGACGTACCGTGGGTGAGTAGTAAAAGAGAAGAGGAGGAAGACTCTTCTTCGTCGTCAAAATCATCATCGCCATCATCATCATCATCATCATCATCATCATCATCATCATCATCAAATTCACAACCATCACTTTCACTTTCATCATCATCATTATCACCATCATCTGACGGCAACAACAAAGAAGATTCTGCCTCTTTTGGCTGGTCCATACAGCCGGGTACATTTTCTCGCCTCGCGAGAGTGACGCTCACCGCGCCGGTTAATCGAAACGGAGAAGTAAACGCACCTTCCAGCGGGTCCGTGCACAGCGTTCGCAGCACGAACACACATCAAGGCATCGTGTATGTCAAAACTACGGCATCTTCACAAGCTTTTGAGTTTCCAGTTAGCTTAGAAGGGGTTGATAACACCGTATTCACGCATCCAAACGAAATCGATTTCGGCACGATTATCGTGAGCGAGGATAATCGAAAACATGGTTCGAAAAAGCTGAAAGAGCGGCGATCTATTTACGTCACGAACGGCGACTTATGGCCGATTCGTATAACGAGTGTCTCTTCACCGACGTCTGATATACGTCCGCAGCTCGTCTCCGGTCGAGGAGTCACGGTGAAACCGGGCGAAACAGTCGAGGCGGCGAGAGTTTGGTACGACGTGAAAAGTCGCCGCACCGCCTCGGAGACTTTTGTGGCCGAACGTGTGACGTTGTCCGTTGAAAATAGTATTGGGAGGAGTTACAACCTCGAAATTCTTGTTCGAGCTTTAGTTTACGAGTCTGTTCCGTTCCGCCCGATCGATAAGTACGCGCTGACGTTTCCAAGTATTGAAATCCCGAACACGATCGAAGAAAGAGAACTCCTTTCGAAGGAGAGCAATCCTACTACCGAAAACGGAAAAGAAAGCAAGAAAAAGAAGAAGAAGAAGAATAAGGAGGAGGAAAAAGAAATGCCATTCAGTGGATTGAATCACCGTTTGAAGGAAAGAAACGTCACGTTTGAACACATCGGAAAGCAACCGCTGCGACTTTTGAATGTTGAACTTGCTCATATCAACGCTTCGAGAACAGCGGTTGTTAGATATCCGAAAGGCCGAAAAATAAGTTCAGGCGAGGTAATAACGTTCACGTTCATGGACAGAATGCCGGTTCCATCGTGGAAACTGAATAAAAAGGACGATGAAATTACAATAATAACAAATTTACTGAAGTTTCCAATGCGCATTGAACGCTACGATGCGCGTTTACGCTGCGTCAACGCGGATTCTAAAACGTCGTACAATCCGAAAGCGCCGCTAGAAGACATGCGCGAAGAGTACGAGAAGTCCGTCGAAGATACGGACGATGCCAGCAAAATTACAGTTGTTGCTGTAGAATCAACGTGTCAGCCAATATCTTTTGGTATAGTTGGACCCGGTTTCAATCGCACGCGCGTGATTACGCTCACAAATCCGCATTCGAAACCTTTAAAGATTGTTTCGACGTGGACGGATATGCCCGGCGCGAAAGTTGCTCGATTAACAACGTTCGACCCAGAATCTGCGCGCATATCTGGATGGAACGGCCAAGTCTTGTACGTGTTTGATAGGTCGCACGCGATAGAAGAGTACTATAAGGAAGACGAAGACTCCACGCACGATGCGCCGTGTCGCCCGAACAAGAAACGATTCTCGGACATGCCGGGCGGATGCCGCCAGGATTACGCGAGCAAGACACAGGTCGATGCTAATACGGAGAAGAAGGCAGATAAAAACAAATCAAAAGATGACAAAAGTGGAAAGACTGTGGAAGATAGAAATAGCTTCGCAGACGACGATTCCATCCTCGACGAATGGTCCCCTCTCGCGAATGAAGCGTGGAAGAGTGAGAAAAGCGTCGAGCACGAGCGATATGGGCGCCAAAAATACGCGAACGATGAATCTGAAAAATGGGCCGAAATCATTGCGGGTGATTTCGTGGTGCCAGCGCGTGGTCGCGCGATATTCCATTTAGCAGCTAATATCGGCGAAGATAACGAGTTCATCGAGAGAATGTCTGATTCGATGCGAGCAAACTACACTTTTGCCGTTCTCACGGATGATCGTTGGATGCAAGTACCAATCACGGCCTCTTTTAGTACCGGTACACTGCTTCCGGTAAACGACGTGGTGCGCGCTTCTGTATCGATGGGTAAGCGCCACGCGAGCGTCCCAATCGAAGTTATATCTACGCACAACATTCCGGTCATGACCAGGGTGAGTGTGTTGCAGCATTCTATGGATGGCAAGCGTGGAAGCCAGAAAGGCGTCATCGTTCGCCACAACGAGAATGACGGTTTAATCCAGCCGAACGTCGAAGAGCCGCAAATCAGCGCCTGGGTTAAACTCGACTTGTCGGAAATGCATCAAGAAATCTTCGGTGATGACGATCTGATGTTCGATACCGCGATCAGCGAGGATTTTGAAGACGGTGAGGGAGGAGAAGATTACTTGGACGGTGAAAATGTTGATTCGATAGGAGCATCCGCTGCGGAATTGTTGCAGAAGAAGAAAGTTTTCGTATCTTCTCCACCCAGTAAAGCGGAAGCAAAAAAACTTAGATCTAGACTCGATAAAATTGCTTCGCTCGAGAAGAAAAATGCATTTCACATGAAGGCAACCGTAGTTGTATCGAACGAAGCTACCAGTCTCGGCGACGTCGACACCGTGGCAGTTTTAGTCAACTTACAAAGTCCGAGTATCATAGAATCGCTCGCTTCGAGGAGCGATGATACTGATGATGTGCAATACTATTCCCCATCATCGTTCACAGACTATGCGGATGATAAAGAGGAGGAAGAAGAGCGAGGAGGACTTGTTGCGAATTCAACGTCATCCACCTTCATCGATTTCGTTGCGGCCGGTCAGCGCTCGTCGAAATCAAAGATGCTTCGAGTTCGAAATCCCACGTCTAAAAAATTATGCTTCGATGCGGTACCGTACATGTTTCCTGGCGCTTCACACGCCGACACACCTGATTTAGCCGTCGGAAAGTTGCTCAAGCGCGGCGGTGGGATGTTTTCAAACTTACTCGCGAGCGTGACGTTTGGGGCGATTTCTAAATCTGCTCCGAAATTTGGTAGCGCTCGCGAGGGCGAGAATGCCTTCATCTTTGAAAGTGCGAACATCAACGGCAACGAGGGCGACAGTCTTATTTGCATTGAACCAAGTCAGACAAAATCGTTGGGAGGCATATACTTTGCGCCACCGAAAGCAGCAGGGAAAGGACATATTTTAAAATCTTCCGTCTGCGTGAGAAACTCTTTCACTTTGTTAGAGTGCGTAGACGTGGAAGGCGAAGTTTCTGAGGCGTATTCATTTGCAGCCGAAAAGGCAGAAAAAGAAGCCGCGAAGGCATCGCAAGCTCAGAAAAGACGCGAAAACAGTTTCACGACGAAAACTTACGCGTTTGTCGCGAGGATCTCGGCGAATATATCGTTGAACGTTTCTGGAACGCTCGAGACGATTACGTCGCCAAACTTTTTAGCGGTATTTTTTGCGGTATGTTTTGTCGTGACGGCGTGCCTTTTCGCGATATCGGTAATTAACCAGAAGAAGAGCGTTGCCGTTTTAAAGCCAGTAATCGTCGCTGAAACTAAAACAGAATCCTCGTCAGAGGTTCATGCTACTACGAACGTGACGGCAGATTCTCATGAGTTGCAAAAGAGTAAAGATGCCACCACCACGAAACTTCCAAGTCCGAGACTTTCGAATTTGAAGACATCAATCAAAGATGTTCCGAAACCGTCTCCAACAGTTGCATCTGTTAATCCCGTGGGAGGCAAACCGTTGCCACCAAAAAAGGAGGTATCGAAACCTACTCTGCCGATAACCCCTAAAGCGCGCACCAAAGGGTCCTCTCCGCGGGCGAGTAAAAATGACGATGTTACGATTGAACGCGAATTATCCGGTTCCTCGTCGGCTTCGGCCACAGACGTCGCCTATGCATCGAAAAAGGATACATCTACTCATGCGGCAACGGTGGCGGCGGCGGCGACAAACACGGAAGCTGCCGGTAAAAAGCAAACAAACGTGAGAAAGCCGAGCTTGGACGCTAGCTTGGAGGAGGCAAAGCGCAACGCCGCCGCCGCTCTCTCGAGACCGGTAAGAATTGGAAATGCGAATAAATTGGTTGATTTGAATAATTACGTCGCCCCTAGAGCGATATCTACGACAAGAGAAACTTCCAAAAGAGACGATAGGAATGCGTCCGCTGATCCACCACGCAAATCCCTACTTCCGCCGTGGGGGAGGAAGCACGTTCCCGAAAGTAGCAGCAGTCGTGCAAACGACACAGCTTTCAACCAACAACAACGACAACAACAACAAGTGCCACCTGCCGCGTCTACGCATCGCGCGGAGCAAATGCAACAACAGCAACATCATCAACAACGTAATGCGTTATCTTCTGCTTCGGGATCTCCGAGGGGCTTCGCGCCTCCTGGTTTCGAGAACGCGCAAGGTATGTTCCAACACGTTCCCTCGTTCGGTGGATCGCCCATGCAGCAGCAGCAGCAGCAACAACAACAGCAACAAGCGATGCAGCAGCAGCAGCAGCAGCGGCAGCAGATATCCCAAGCGCCTTTGCTCACGCCCTCGCATTTATCCATGGCCACTCAGGAAGATCGATCGGCGTTTGATTTGTGGGGCGGCTTAGGCTTCGGGGCGATGACGAGCATCTTCTCGGATCAGTCCGATGCCACCACCGGGTCAAACAGAAACCAACAACTCGAGCGAACGCAAAGTGAAGGCGTCAAGGATGAAGACGAAGGTTTGAACTTCCACTTACCGGACATGGACTTTGACGAATTGGAGTAATTTAAAACGTACAACGGCACCGGTACTATGCGGTTCTAAAAATTGTAATACAAAGAGTCATTTGAAAATTTTGTTCTCTTGTTCACGCGAGCGCCCTCTGCCACTCCTTTATCAACTGCGCTTCAGACATCCCAAACTCTTTCAGGACTTCTCGCCACAATCCCTCTTCCTCTATTTCGCTCAAGCTGTTCGGCTCGCGCAACTCGCACGCAGAATCAAAGTAACTCCCAAACTTTCCTTTGGCCTCCTCGAACGCGTATTCGCTTTGCGCGCAATACACCGTCGCCCTCGCGCCTTCGTCGCACGTAAACAAAATCTGTCGCATCGTCGTTCGGTACAAAAACTGAATCAATTTCGGTAACGTTTTCACAACGTTCGTTATAATATTTCCAGGATGTAAACTCATCATTTTAATCGGCGCGTTCGACGGGTCCCTTCCATCCTTCGCGTTCGTATAAAACGCTTTACACACTTTCCTCTCTAACACCTTTGCGAATGCAATCTCTGCCATTTTGCTATTTGCGTACGCCTTCTTCGCGGAGAACCCAAACGATTTCTTTTGCATGTCATAATTCTTCGCAAATTCGTGCAACTTTGAACTCACAAACACAATCCGACTGTTCGATTGCCTCGCGGCGGTTTCGCACCCTTCCGTCGTCTTCGTTTCCAACATTTTACCTATCAACAGAAGCGAGAGTAAACTCGGCGCTAAAAAGTTCGTCCCGTGGTGCTGTTCGTACGCATCCTCCGTGAGCACGTATTTATTCGACATATCAAACACGCCGGCGTTGTTTATTAACACGTCCAATCGATCTTCGACATCTGTAAATGTTTTCGCGAACTCTCGAATCGATCGTAAACTGTTCAAATCGAGCTTCATGACGACGCAGTCGAGCTTCAATCTTGTGTTTTTGGAGGAGTATTTTTGTTGCCATTTCTTGACCATCGTCTCGCCTTTAGAGACCGTCCGACAGGCTAAAATCACTCTGTGACCTCTCAGAGCTAACGTCAACGCGGTCGTCTCGCCGATACCAGACGTTGGGCCGGTCACGATGATGGTTTGCTTCTTAAACGTCTTCTTGGATGATGATTTTTCTTCTTTCCCGTGGGGAAATGTGACCATTTCCAAAGACGTTTTCGGCAGGTGTTTGCATCGAAGTTTCTGGAAGAGAACGTCGGAAAGGACGGACATCCACGTCGGGATGAATGCATTCTTCGATGCGGAGGGGTGCGTCATTGCGGTATCTTTTTATTCTGTCTCGGAGCGCAGTGAAGCAGAGAGAAGCAGAGAGGAGGAGGGAGAAAAATAATGAAGCGAAAAGTTCTGGATTTTGTATTTTGAATGGTTTATTTATATGTATAACATTTTCAAAGACGACGACGATGATGCCGATGACAAGGACGACGAAAGCGTCGTTTCCTTGATGATGATTAAACGGCCATCTTCATTTCAATTTTCGGGCACGGGTCGTACCCGATGATCTCAAAATCTTCAAACTTGAACCCGTCGATATCCTTCACGTCTGGGTTGATTTTCAACTGCGGGAACGGTCTCGGTTCGTTTTTCAATTGCGTTTCCAACGGTTCGACGTGGTTGGCGTACACGTGCGCGTCGCCGAGCACGTGGACAAAATCTCCCGGTTTCAGGTCGCAGACTTGCGCGATCATGCATGTTAACAACGAGTAACTGGCAATGTTGAACGGGACGCCTAATCCCATGTCGCACGAGCGTTGGTACATTTGGCAACTCAACTCTCCGTTCGCGACGTAGAATTGACAGAACATGTGACACGGCGGCAACGCCATTTCTTTCAACGCGGCTGGGTTCCACGCGGTTAAAAGAATGCGTCGATCGTTTGGATTGTTTTTGATTTTGTGAATCACTTCGGCGAGTTGGTCGACGCCTTTACCGGCGTAGTCGGCGTGCATGTCGGTGTACTCGGCGTTGAAGTGTCTCCATTGGAAGCCGTAGACTGGGCCTAAATCGTTCACTTCGCGGTGGTTTAATCCGATGGAGTCCAAATACTCGCGACTTCCGTTTCCGTCCCAAATGCCGACGCCTTTTTCTTTCAACTCGTTCGCGTTCGTTGAACCCTTCACGAACCACAACAACTCTTCCGCCACGCCTCTCCAAAAAACACGTTTACTCGTCAACAACGGAAACGATCGTCTCAAGTCGTATCGCATGGAGCAACCAAATTTAGAAATAGTCCCGGTTCCAGTTCTGTCGCCTTTGACGTTCCCTTCATCGATTATTTCCCTAATCAACTCCAAATACTGCATCTCTTCGTGTTTTTGCTCCTTCAAAATCTTTGGCGGCAAGATTTTTTCAGCCTCCACTCGAAACTTCCCAGCCGGTCCATTTTGCGCGACGTACGTCAACGTCGTGTACGAACACTCGCCATCTTTCACCAGCTTTGAGCTCGAATACAATCGAAACTTTTCGCTATCCAACGGTAACGGGATGAACGCGTCGCAGGCAAAGTGTTCCTTCGGATCCTTCCCGGCGGGCGGTTTCACTTCGGTCAAATGCACCGCCTCGCACTGTTCAGACTTCAAAGCTTCCTCGTATACTTTTGCGCCGCCGATCACGAACACTTTCTCGATGATATCCTTGTACTCCCCAGTCGATAACGTTTCCAGCGCTTCCTCGATCGACGCTCTCGCGAGCACGCCTTCCGGCAAACACTTCGCGCCGCCCTCCGCGTCGTCCTCGCCGGGGCCACCGTTTTCTTTATTCGATTTCTCGTACACTCGCCCACTGGCGCTTAAAACCACGTTCAACCTCCCCGGTAACGGGCGAAACTTCTCCGGAATCGATTCCCAGGTTTTCCTTCCCATGATGACTGCGTTTTGCGTCATCGGTTTCGAGACGTCCGCGGTTAAAGATTTGAAATGTTTCATCTCTTTTGAAAGTTTCCACGGTAAAGTTTGGTTCTTTCCAATCCCCCCGAGTTCATCCGAGGCGACCACGACTTGAAACTTTTTCAAATCATCTTTAGTAGGCGTCGCGTCCATCATCATCGCCGCTTTCTTATTAATGGTGGTCGGAGTAGTACTTCTCGTCCTTTGTTTAATGATTCGGAATTTCGTTCCAAATTTGTGGAGCAAAAAGCTGAATCCTCCTCGTATCGGCGTCGTCTTGACCGTCGTCTCGTTTTCCTTTTCAAAAGCAGCTTTGGTATTAACAAAACGTTGCAGCGGGAAGAACAAAACGCGAAGAAATTCTCTCTCTTTCTCTCTCTCTTTCTCTCGCTCGGATGAAG